>Ga0302222_10000086_pt1 | contig 62730 bp, 60 predicted proteins | sample II_Palsa_E2_2_FD_194570 | JGI IMG/M metagenome (GOLD analysis project Ga0302222, IMG submission 194570) | Peat permafrost microbial communities from Stordalen Mire near Abisko, Sweden - II_Palsa_E2_2 | ecosystem: Environmental > Terrestrial > Soil > Palsa > Peat permafrost | place: Sweden... | reverse complement strand
ACCCAGCTATCGGTTGATGGGCCGAGGATAGCTTCGGTGCGCGCACCGGGTCGTGTGCGTCGCCTCGGCGACCTGCCCGACAATGGTTCGGCCGCGCGGTCGCAGCGAATCACTTCGTCCTGTGAGGCGGTGACGAGGAGAAACAGAAGACCGATCGCTTTGACTAGCCACCTTTCTCAAGTCACAAAAAAACCCTGAAAAATCAGGGTTCTTTGCAATCTGGCGGAGAGAGAGTCCGTCTACCCAGAGTCAAGTCGTGTCCAAACAAGTCCATACAAATGGCTTAACCACGCCATCTACGGCCCAACGTTGTCCAAAATGGTTCATAGGAGTCCAATCAAATCCAGCGTACAATCATGGGTAGGAACAGGGGTAGAAAATGGCTCGCACGCTCGAAAAACTATCTGATCTGAAGGTTCGCAGGACCCAAATACCTGGGTATTTGGGTGATGGTGGCGGCCTTTATCTGCAAGTATCCCCCTCTCTCTCAAAATCGTGGGTGTTTCGTTACCAAATGAACGGCCGCGTCCGAGAGATGGGCCTGGGCGCATTCCATTCCTTTGGCCTGAGCGATGCGCGGAAGCGCGCCATGAAATGCCGTCAGCTTGTCGCGGATGGCATCGACCCCATCGACGAACGCAAGTCTGCCCTTCAGCAGAAACGCATAACCGAAGCGCGAGCGGTGCCGTTCGGTCGCTGTGCCGCTCTGTATATCGAAGCGCATCGGAGCGGCTGGAAGAATGCCAAGCATGCTGCTCAGTGGGAAAGCACACTCAAGACCTACTGCAAGCCGATCTGGGAGGTGCCGGTCGATGCGGTCGATACGGAGCTCGTGATGCTCTGTCTAAATCCCATTTGGACGACAAAGACCGAGACAGCAAGCCGAGTACGGGGGCGGATCGAGTCGGTACTGGCGTGGGCAACGGTTCGCAAACTCCGAACCGGGGACAACCCCGCGGCATGGCGTAACCATCTGGATCAACTACTGCCCAAACGCAGTGAAGTGCAAAAGGTCAAACCCAGGCCCGCTTTGCCCTACGTTGAGATTCCTGCATTTATGTCAAAGCTTCGCCAGCACCAAGGGCTATCCGCCCGCGCGCTGGAGCTGCAAATTCTGACGACTACGCGGCCAGGCGAATCTGCAGGTGCGCAATGGGAGGAGATCGACCTAGCAAAAGCCCTTTGGATCATTCCGGCTGAACGAATGAAGGCGGAAAAGGAACATCGAGTGCCCCTATCGCCTGCAGCAGTCGAGTTGCTACGTTCGTTGATACCGAAAGTGAAAGGCAGGCCGATCGTTCCATCCGGCCATGTGTTCCCTGGCGTAAAGGGTCAATCCCTGACCACCGCCGCGGGTGAGAAGCTGATGAAGGGCATGCACGCTTCAGATATTGCCAAGGGTGGTACCGGATACATGGATCCGAGGGAAAAGAGGTCTTGTGTGCCCCATGGCTTCCGATCCAGCTTTCGCGATTGGGCCGCGGAGACGACGAAACACTCGCGCGAGGTCATCGAGAAGGCGCTGGCGCATCTCCTCAAAGATGCGTCAGAAGCAGCGTACCAACGTGGCGACCTGCTGACTCGGCGCGCCAAGTTGATGAACGACTGGGAACGCTATTGTCGTTCGACGGAATAGTCTTGCGCGCCCCGTCCTCTAGTTTTAGCGGATCGGGGCGCTCAATACGTCAAGCAACCCGGCGGATAGACGCCCACAGCTGCGTGGCACATCCAGTTACAGTCCCATCTAATGTGATCAGACATGTTGAGGCACTCGACAGCGACGTTCATGCGACGGTACCAAACAAGGTGCCGACAGCTGCGGTCAGTACCATTGCTAGTGCACCCCAGAAGGTCACGCGCTTGGCTCCCGTTATCACGCTTGCCCCGCCCGTACGTGCTGCCCACGCACCCAATAGTGCAAGGGAAATCAGCGATATTGCGGACACGCAAGCAATCAAGCCCGCTCTTGGTGCGAGTTGGACAATTAGAACCGGCATGGACGCACCGAGCGCGAAACTGCCTGCCGACGTAAATGCAGCTTGATTCGGGCGGGCTCTGCGAGCGGGCGAAATCAGTAATTCGTTACGAGCATAGGCGCCCATCGCTCCATTGGACATGAGCTGATCAGCTACCTGCTTTGCGAGAGCGGCGTCCAGGCCAAGACCAAGATAGCTTGCCACCAGTGCTGCGTGTGCTCCGTCACTATCAGCCTTGATGTGCGCGCGCTTACGTTGAAGGTCCGCCTGTTCATAGTCCTCCAGCGAGTGCACCGAGACGTACTCGCTGGCTGCCATCGACATAGCGCCAGCGACCAGACCAGCGATCCCAGCAATCAGAATATTTGCATGGGTTCCATGCGCAGCGGTGACACCGAGTATCAGACTAGCGGTTGATACGATGCCATCGTCGGCGCCCAGCACCGCTGCTGGCAACCACCCGATGTGCTTCTTATGGTGCCGTTTGCTACGGTGCATTCGCCTTCCAGATGCTTCTCAATGATCGGGAGAGAAGCGGCAATGATGAGAGTCGAGCTACATCCAGAATTGCTTCGAGCTCGATTCTTTCAGCGCATCCACGCCTCAGGAGTGATGCCCGTGTAAGGCCATGACCGCATTGCCCAACACACGTGGGTCGAATTTTCCCTTGTAAACGCCAAGTGGCTCGCACTTGAGGTCGAGTAGCGCACAGACTGCCGTCTGTGCCGAGCGAATCGAGTACTCGACGGTGAATACGACATCGTCCGGCAGCTCGCAGAACTGACCGATGACGGCGAAATTTCTCGTGCCTTGGGGAACGACTTGTGGTCGATCCCCCCGTTCACGTCGAAGGAACTGGCTTGTGATGAACGGCATCATGCAGGGTATGCAAATGCAACTCTCCAGAATCTCGGGTGCGTCTACTTCGACATGCAGGTGGCCCAATAGCTCTGTCATGAGCTCTCTGCCACTGCATGCCGACATCGGCTTCTTGACGAAATCACCCGGTTCATCCACAGATAGACCATACCCCCAAAAGACGTTGACATCCTCAGGCTGACCGATGAAGTGTGGCTGGTACGGTATGACAATGGATATCAACCATTTCGAGTCGGGGAAGGTGATCAGGCCACCCTCACCTGGCACATTACCGGTAAGGTCACGCACGATTCGCAAAAAGCGGGGGTCGTGAAGTGTCGTGGTGAATGACACCCACTTAGACTCGTCGATATGATCGGAAAACGTCGAGGGCCGACCGAATTCAGCACCGTTCTCAGCGAGATTTTCCCAAAGTGTCCAGGCACCACCGTCCGCCTTACCATTGAGCATAGGCGCGGAATCCATGCCGCCGAGGCTGGAGGCTTCCGTCATCGAACCGAGGGTAACAAGGACAAAATCGTTGGCCTCGACCGCGATCTCACCGACCTTCCCTGCCCGCGTGTAGGCAATCTTCGATACAAATTTCTCACCGTTCTCTTGGAGTAGACCGAGATCTGTGACTCGCGTATTCAGCTCGAATTTTACGCCACGCTGTTCAAGCCATTTGTGCAGCGGTCGAACCATGGAATCGTACTGATTGAAGACTGTACGCATGATGCCCTTCAACTGACTGAAGCCAGCCACCATGTGGGAAAAGCGCACCAGATAGCGCTTGAACTCGACCGCACTGTGCCATGGCTGAAAGGCGAATGTCGTGCACCACATAAGCCAGAAATTGGTCTTGAAGAAGCTGGCATCGAACTGATCAGCGATACTGGCACTCCCCAGCATCGCCTCGGGTTCAACAGTCAGACGTTCAATGGTCAGGATATGCGACTCGCTGAGACCGAATTCAGGCGCAGTCTGTCTACGACCGCCGCGCACCAACCGTGCCTTCGAAGACGTCTTCATCGTCTCGTTCCAACCGAAGATCTCCTGAGTGACGGTCTTGCTGGCGTCCAGGGTGGGAATCGAAGAGAACAGGTCGTAAGTGCAAAGATACTTGCTTTCAATCATTCGTCCCCCGCGCAAGACATAGCCATGCTCAGGAGACCCCGCACCATCAAGGCTGCCACCTAATTTTCCTAGTTCTTCCAGGATGGTGATGTTCTGACCAAGGACGTTGCCGTCGCGGATCATGAAGACTGCTGCCGCCAACGAGGCGATGCCTGCGCCGACCAGATAGACCTTCGCTGTATCTCGGTTTTCACCGAGATTCGGCATGCTGGGGAAGTGCAGAGTCGCCTTTTCATTGCCGACCATGAACATAACTCCTATTGCGGGCACCAACGTTAAACATGCGCGCCAAGATAGACTGGCCACCTCTATTCGCTCGGCCGGAATGTGTTACAGCGGTTCGGATCACTTTTTGGTCATACAGATGCAACGGTGGCGGCACTTTCATGCAGGTCAACGCGCAACGGATTGAGAGCGCCGAGAATCGTCTTTGCGCGGATCATTTCTTCGGCTGGTCCATGCGCCATCACGAGAAAACCATCGGCTTTCACGGCGGTCTCGTAGGCGATCACACTGTCTTTAGGAATGCCGCTGCTATAGAGCGCCGCGCCCAAAGCGCTCAGCCCACCAACAACGATGGCACCCTCGATTGCGGCAATTACCATGGCCCCGAGGTAGCCGAGCACGACCACATTTCCCAGCACCGGGATGGTCATGAACACCCCGCCAAACAGCCATCCCCATAAACCGCCCCAGAAGGCGCCGCGCTTGCCCCAGAACTTCACTCGATCTCCGGTGTTGTAGAAGCCAACGACTTTCTCGTCAGTGTGATATCCCTTGCCGACGACACTTAGGTGCTTCATGTCGATTCCTGCATCAGCCAGTTTCTTAACGGCAGCTTCTGCACCTTCGTGATCGGCAAAGACGGCGATTACGGCATTGAGTTCGGTCATGGGATGCTCCTTGAAATAGTCGTACATAAGGCCATGGTCAATTTCGCCGTGATTCTTGGCGATGCCATGGCTTAACGTGGTTGATGGGAAATCGCTCTTCCTGGATGACGCAGTGAAAGCCTCAGCCAAGAGCGGCTTAAACGGTCGGCGCCACATGGTGCGCAGGGTGGAAGCAGGTCGAGGTGCGACTGCAGGGTCGTTGTCACATCAATGTTTTCGGAACCGTGTCGGTTTGACAGACACGGGCTCGCCGAAACACACCCGTGTAATGGCTGTAAACAGCGCACTGGCAATCAGAATGGCGATCGCAAGGGAGGAAATGACGAAAATCATGTTGATAGGCATGTCAGTACGTTGCTCGTGCTACTGAGTGCGCGTCTGTGCGGTGTCGCACTCACAGCAGCGCAAATAGAATTCGATACGTCGCTCTGTGCTGTATCGAACAGACGGGCATACGGCCGTTGACCAAACTGAAGCCTCGTAGTGGCTAGCTCCCTGCCCCAGCCAACTCTATATGCGCGCCCTCTTGGAAAGCAGCTGATGACTTACTCCACTTTGATGGTTCACCTGAATCTTGGCATTTCAAATGAAGGTCTTCTTCATATCACCGCTGATCTTGCAGAACGCTTCAACGCACATGTGATCGGCATAACTGCATGTCAGCCATTGCAGATCACCTATGGCGACGGATTCATGGCGGGAGATCTTTACGAGCAGGATTGCCTCGAGATGAGGAGGGAGACCAACGAAGCAGAAGCAAACTTCCGAGCTGCGCTTCATGGGATGGCATCTCGTCTGGAGTGGCGTTCAACAGTTCTCGACACGTCATTGGCAGCCTACGTGGCGGAGCAGGCACGTGCTGCGGACCTTCTTATCATCAGTCCTGAAGAAGAAGCTTTGACACGCGATTTCTCAAGACGAGTAAATGTTGGCGATTTGGTTATGCACGTGGCGCGCCCTGTTCTACTTGTCCCATCCGGCGTCAATCGGCTTGATTTGGAAAATATCGTTGTTGGATGGAAAGAAACCCTGGAAACACGCCGCGCCATCTGTGATGCACTACCGATGCTGAAGAGGGCTGGACATGTGACCGTGGTGGAGATCGCCGCTATCGCAGATATCACGGCTGCCAACGACCGTCTGAAGGATGTTGTCGCCTGGCTTGGGCGTCACGGTATAGCGGCAGAGGCTATGAGCGCTATTTCGCAGGGGAACGATGCTGCCGAGCTGGATGCCATCGCTAAGCAAAGGAACGCGGGTCTATTGGTCGCAGGCGCCTACGGACATAGCCGTCTTCGCGAATGGGCGCTTGGAGGCGTGACACGCAACCTCATGTTGCATCCAGCCCGCTGTTCGCTCGTGTCGCACTGAGCTATCTATTGCCCAGGTAGGTCAATGCAAATCACATCCAGCACGCTATATGAATCAGGACGTCAGTGATGGCCATGCATGCGATGGTGCTTAGGAAACCGGGTGGTCCGTTGGAGTGGACTGAGCTTCCTGATCGATCTCCGGGGCCAGGCGAAATACGCGTCAAGATAATGGCATGCGGCGTTTGCAGGACAGACCTGCACGTGTTTGATGGCGAGCTTCCCAACCCGCAATTTCCAATCATCCCAGGCCATGAAATCGTTGGCCGGATCGATATGATCGGGCCAGGTGTCAAGGGTCTATCTGAGGGTGAACGCGTTGGCATCCCTTGGCTTGGCCATACCTGCGGCGTCTGTTCCTACTGCATAGGCGCTCGTGAAAATCTTTGTGATCACCCGCTTTTCACCGGATACACGCGGGACGGTGGCTTTGCGACCGCAACGATCGCGGATGCGCGCTACGCGTTCCCGCTCGGCGAGATGGGCAGCGATGTGTCACTAGCTCCTTTGCTTTGCGCCGGCCTTATCGGCTGGCGCTCGCTGATGATCGCAGGTGATGGCAAAAAACTGGGACTATACGGGTTTGGCGCCGCGGCCCACATCCTGGCGCAGGTCGCTCGATGGGAGGGGCGATCGGTGTTCGCTTTCACGCGCCCGGGCGATGTTGCCACTCAAGACTTTGCCCGAAATCTTGGCGCGATATGGGCTGGTGGATCCGATGAGATGCCACCGGAACCTCTGGATGCCGCAATTATCTTTGCGACGGCAGGTGATCTTGTTCCTCTCGCATTGAAAGCGGTACGCAAAGGTGGGCGCGTGGTCTGTGCAGGCATTCACATGAGCGACATTCCGAGTTTCCCCTATAGCTTGCTGTGGGAAGAGCGCCAACTGATGTCGGTGGCCAACCTCACGCGACAGGATGGACTCGACTTTCTCCGCCTGGCGCCAGACATCGGCATTGTCACGACAACCGCGACCTACAAACTGACACAAGCAAATCAAGCTCTCGCCGATCTTCGCGCGAGCGAATTCGAGGGCGCTGCCGTTCTAGTACCCTGATCACGATAAATCGGAATACGTGCCGTAGCGAACAGACCAACGATCAGGCATTGCTCACACTGTCGCTTCGAACTAACGCACGCCGTTCGCAAGCAACACCTTGGCGCTGCCTATGTTGCAGGACTACTCATTGTCAGCCACAGCTTCCGTGCGAGTCGTCAACCGCCTGATTGAAGGCCTTCCGCGTAGGGAGCGCCATTGGATGCTGGAACACTGCGAGCCGATGGAACTAGAGTTTGGCGACATCCTGTGCGAACCTGATCAACCATTCCGATATGTCTACTTCCCGCTAACCGGATTTATCTCGCTGGTAACCTCGCTGCAGAATCATCAGCCGCTGGAGATGGGACTGATTGGCAGCGAAGGCATGCTCGGCGGGACGATAGTCTTGGGGATTTCGGCTGTTCCTCTGCGCGCGGTAGTTCAGGGCGCAGGAGTCCTTTTGCGTATGACGTCGGTGCAATTGCGACAGGAAATGCAACGCAGTCCAGCACTTCGCCGCGCACTCCAGCGCTACCTGTATGTCCAGATGGCACAGCTGTCGCAAATCGGCGCCTGTACCCACTTCCATGAGATCGAACCACGGTTGGCTCGATGGCTATTGATGACACATGACCGCGCCCACGCTGATCATTTCCGTCTCACCCATGAGCAACTCGCCAACATGCTCGGGGTGCGCCGGAGCGGGATTAGTGTTGCCGCCGGCGTGCTGCGGCGAAGAAAACTCATCCGCTATACCCGCGGCGAGATACATATCCTCAACCGCGAGGGACTCGAAGCTGCGGCATGTGAATGCTACGGCGCCTTAGTCGAGGATTACGCGAGACTCTTGGCCTAACCCAACCCACCCGGAGCACCGCCTGCAGGTATGACGGACGGACTGCTGACTATTCATCGTACGGCGGAGCGTCCTTCACAGCCTGTCGAGTCAGATCGACTGTAACCGTATGGTCAAGCCAACTCACCTCTTGGATCGATGACGGCTCGATGAGCACCTGGTGATCGCTCCACCAGTTGCTCGTCTGCACGATCATGTATCGAATGGCCCAGCTTTCCTCATCGACGAGCATGCCATGCACGTGGCCAATGTCACCATCCCGCGCGTCTATGTGATAGTTCATCACCGCCTTGCAGCTGCGTAAGTCGGGGTCGTCATGCTGACCCGACCCGGATTCAAGCAATCGTCGCTTGTTGTACTCAGTTTCGAAGCCTGCAGGACCAGCGTCCGGCAATATCATGCTCGGACTGGCGCCCGGCCCCCAAAGGCCGGCACCACCCCAGTAGTACGGATAACCGTAATAACCCAGATACCCGATTTCATGCTGTCGCGAGATCGGCCTATCAGTATCGATGTCGGGACTGTTCCGCACTTGTTCTTTTGTGATCGATACCGGCAACACCTTTCCAGTCCAGTCCGGCTGGCCGATCGCGAAAGGCGATATCAGCACCTTTCGACTTGAAAGCCAGGAACCGGTCTCGACAACCAAATAGCGGATGACCCATGTTTCATCGTCGAAATAGAAATCTTTGACGTGACCAATGGTGCCGTCGATGGCAAGGATCGCGTAATTTTCCAGATCACTCATGCTGCGCAACATCGGCGAATCTCCTTTGAGGTCAAGCGGGGGTTTGTTCGACCGGTTTGCGTCGGATCTCTTGAGACTGCATGCATGCTGACGTACGTCAGCGCTGGGGTCGGTACGGCAGCGCACAGAGGTCCTATGCGCGGTGCCGCACAGATCGTGCTGAGCGTTGCGCGCACGATTCACTGCCCGTGGGGAGTCAACCGCGTAAATCGAATGACCACCATGAGTGCACTATCAGCCAAGTCAGTAGCTCCCGTACACAACGAGCCAATGATCGGCTTGACGAGTAAGGAAGCACGCAGCCGTCTGGACAAGGTCGGTCCCAACGCGATGCCCGATATGGGTCTGCGCCCAATACGCATGGCGCTTGAAAAATTGTGGGCGCCTGTCCCGTGGATGTTGGAAGCCGCGATCCTGCTTGAGCTGATCCTCGGCAAGTATGTCGAGGCCGGGATCATCGGCACACTCCTCGTGTTCAATGCAGCGCTTGGGCTGTTCCAGGAAAGCCGCGCCCAAGCGACTCTCGCTGCACTGAAATCGCGGCTCGCGTTGAACGCATCGGTCAAGCGCGACAACGCGTGGAAAACCGTGCCGGCTATCGAGTTGGTACCTGGCGACGTAATAAAGCTTTCGCTTGGTGGCGTGGTTGCGGCGGACGTACTTCTCAAAGCGGGAGAAATTCTGCTGGACCAGTCCATGCTCACCGGCGAATCGGTTCCCATCGAAGCTGGTGTGGGTGTACAAACCTACGCTGGAGCGCTTGTAAGCCGTGGGGAAGCAGTGGCCGAGGTCACTGCGACGGGGGTACGCACCAAGTTTGGTCGCACCGCAGAGTTAATCCGCACAGCGCATGTCGTGAGCTCCCAACAGAAGGCGGTGTTGCGTGTAGTACGTAACCTCGCCGCGTTCAACGGCGTGATCATCGTGATACTGGTGATCTATGCCAGATTTCTCAAAATGCCGCTTGCCGAGATCGTCCCTCTTGTGCTGACAGCGGTGCTCGCTTCAATACCCGTCGCGCTACCTGCCACCTTCACTTTGGCCGCAGCCTTAGGTGCGCGTGCTCTGGCAAAGCTTGGCGTCCTCCCCACCCGCCTCTCCGCAGTCGACGAGGCAGCGTCGATGGACGTCTTATGCGTAGACAAGACCGGCACGCTGACACAAAACGCGCTGAAGGTAACAAGTGTTCATCCGATGCCCGGCTTCGACGAGGTACACGTTCTGAACCTGGCCGCGCTAGCCAGCTCGGATGGTGGGCAGGATCCGGTCGATGGTGCGATTCGCGCCACCGCGATGCACAAGCCTGTTTCCGATGCGCCAAAAGTAATCAAGTTCGTGCCGTTCGACCCGGCGACGAAAATGTCCGAGGCGACAGTGGGCGATTCGGATGGTACCGCGCTACGCCTCGTGAAGGGCGCCTATGCCGCAGTCACTCTTCTCTCGCAACCACCTTCTATGGCGGCGACCGCGGCAGCGAAGGAGCTCGAAGGACAAGGCTTTCGCGTCCTGGCGGTCGCAATGGGGCCGCCGAATGCGATGAAGCTCATCGGGCTGATTGCGCTGAGCGACCCGCCTCGTTCGGACTCGGCGGCGCTCGTTACCAAATTGCACGGCTTGGGCCTGCGTACCGTGATGGTGTCGGGCGACGCACCGGCGACTGCGGTCATAGTGGCGCACGCGGTAGGGCTCGATGGTGCCATCTGTCCGCCTGGGCCGATTCCCGACAGCGTCCACCCTGAACAATTTGCGGTCTTCGCCGGAGTCCTGCCGGAGGACAAATACAAGCTCGTCAAGGCGTTCCAAAACGGCGGCCATATCGTCGGCATGTGTGGTGACGGCGCTAACGATGCGCCGGCGCTACGCCAGGCTCAAATCGGAATTGCGGTCTCGACCGCAACTGATGTCGCGAAATCGGCCGCTGGGATAGTACTGACCGAGCCGGGCCTTGCTGGTATCGTCGCCTCGGTCAAAGAAGGTCGCGTGATTTTCCAACGCATCTTGACCTATACGTTGAACTCCATCACAAAGAAGACGGTGCAAGTGCTCTTCCTCGCAGTCGGCCTGGTCGTGACCGGGCATGCGATCCTGACACCACTACTTATGGTGATCATCATGATCACCGGCGACTTCCTCGGCATGTCGCTAACGACCGACAACGTCAGACCATCACCCACGCCAAATGCCTGGCAAATCGGCAATCTGACAGTTGCAGGCGTCATCATGGGAATTGGCGAGCTGGTCTTTTGCGTATCCGCGCTGGCTTTCGGCGTATATTCGAAGCAGTTCGACATTGACACCCTGAGGACGCTGACTTTTGTGGTCATCGTGTTCGGCAATCAAGCAACGACATATACCAATCGCGAGCGTCGACGGCTGTGGTCATCCCGTCCGAGCTTCTGGCTCGTCGCGTCGTCGACCGGCGACATCCTGATCGCCTCGACGTTGGCCATTGCAGGAATCGCTATGAAGCCTCTATCAGTCTCGATGGTCGCTGGCGTGCTTGCCGCTGCGTGTGTCTTCGCGGTCATTCTAGACTCGGTGAAGGTGCCGCTGTTTCGCCGCCTTAAAATCAACTAGCGATTGCTAATGAATGGATATGGATAGTGCTTCTTTCTGCATAAACGGTGGCTCGCTCACGATTTTCCTTGCTGTGTCAACATGGTTAGTAATTGGACTGCAATAGAGAAATCGCGAGGTGATGCAGGCCTTTTGACCCTGTTCCTTCCATTGTTAGCGGTTGTGCGGTTGTCCGGGGGGTGCGACGCGAAACTACCGTGTTCAAGTCGTACACATAGCCTGAACGCGACGCGTGCTTATGCTAAGCAGCTGTAAGCGAGCGACGCTTGCTGCGCCCTTCACGACGCCATCGGGTGAATCAAGCTTAGTAGCGCGTATGCCGAATAATCATAAACCCCAAGAGAACCATCTCTTCCTTGCATTGCCGGTGGAGGCACGTGAGCGTGTATTTCCACACCTCGAACTGGTACAGCTGCCACTTGGTCATGTCCTGTACGAATCTGGCACTACGCTACAGCATGTCTATTTCCCGACCGACGCCATCATTTCGCTGCTATACGTCATGGAGGACGGTGCATCAGCTGAGATCGCCGTAGTCGGCAACGAAGGTATGGTCGGCGTGGCGCTTTTCATGGGTGGTGAAACCACACCCAATCGTGCTGTGGTCCAGAGTCGAGGCTACGCGTATCGACTTAAGGGGCAGTTGCTGAAAAAGGAATTTAGCCTCTCGGGCGCATTGCAGCACATGTTGTTGCGCTATACACAGGCTCTGCTCACACAGATGGCACAGACTGCAGTGTGCAATCGGCATCATTCGGTCGATCAGCAGCTATGCCGTTGGTTGCTAATGAGCCTTGACCGGCTGCCTTCCAACAAGCTGATCATGACCCAAGACCTTATCGCCAACATGCTCGGCGTACGGCGTGAAGGCGTCACGCAAGCCGCTGGAAAACTTCAATTGCAGGGTCTGATCACATACCGCCGTGGGCACATCACTGTGCTCGATCGGCCCGGGCTGGAGCGAGCTTGTTGCGAGTGCTATGCGGTGGTAAAGCGCGAATTCGATCGCCTTCTACCTGACTTTACAGCTAGATGAAATTTTGTTTCAAAGCAACGCTTACATGATGGCTCCAAAGATAGAAGAGCCTGGAAATCCAATGAATCATCCGCCCGAGAGCGTTGACGAAAAACTCCACAACATCCAGCAAAAGGCCTTCCGCTATTTTCAGCATGAGTTCAATCCAAGCAATGGATTGATTCTTGACAAGACCGCGCCGGACGGCAACGACATATCGGGCTGGCCCGCAAGTATTGCCGCCGTTGGTTTTGCTTTGGCGTCCTACCCAGTCGCGGTGACCCGCGCCCTCCTTTCGTACGAGGAAGCCGTCCAACGGACGCTAGTCACGTTGCGATTCTTTTCCCAAAGTGCACACGGCCCTGAGCCAGACGCCACCGGGTACCGCGGCTTTTACTATCACTTTCTCGATATGCAGACCGGTCGGCGCGCTTGGCAATGTGAGTTATCGACTATTGATACTTCGCTGTTACTGGCTGGCATGCTCACGTGTGCACGCTTTTTCGTCGGGCAAGCGCCCGCCGAGGTCGAAATTCGATCGATAGCCGATGCACTCTATCGTCGCGTGGAATGGGACTGGGCGCAGGACAGTGATTCGACAGTAAGCATGGGATGGAGGCCTGAAAGTGGGTTTCTCGGACCTTCCTGGAAGGGTTACAACGAGGCACTGTTGCTATACATGCTAGCGCTGGGTTCACCAACACATCCGATTCCTGAAAACAGCTACCGGGCCTGGGTGACCGCCTATGAATGGAAGCAAATCTATGGACAGGAATATCTGTATGCCGGAGCCTTGTTCACGCATCAGTTTCCACACATCTGGATAGATTTCCGCGGTATCCAGGACGCTTTTATGCGCGACAAAGGCATCGACTATTTCGAAAATAGTCGGCGCGCAACCTATGTCCAACGGCAGTACGCGATTGCCAATCCCCTTGGGTTCGCCGGCTATGGGCCGAAGTGCTGGGGTCTGACCGCCTGCCAAGGTCCGGGACCGGAAACTGTCCTGATTGACGGCATCGAACGCCAGTTCTTCAACTATGTCGCACGCGGTGCGCCGTACGGCCCCGATGACGGTACGATCTCGCCATCAGCAGTGGTCGCATCACTGCCGTTCGCACCTGAAATCGTCTTGCCAGCTATCGATCATTTTGTCGACGAACTCGAACTGCATGACGTCAATCCATACGGCTTCAGGGCGACGATCAACCCTACCTATCCTGGAAAAGGGATCGATAAGGCAGGCTGGATCTCGCAGTGGCACTACGGCATCAGCCAGGGACCGGTCCTGTTGATGATCGAAAATCATCGAAGCGGATTGTTGTGGAAATTGATGCGTGAATGCCCCTATCTCGTTCAAGGGCTCAAGCGTGCCGGTTTCAATGGTGGTTGGCTCTGAGCCTCGAAGGGCCCCAAGCTCCGAATTGCTAGGGTTCATGGTGTCATGTCGCAGACCCAGTATCCCGGTATGTTAGGGAGGCTTGGGCCAGAGGTAACGTCACCACGAATTGACTGCCGAATCCCTTGCCATCGCTGGTGGCACCGATCGTGCCGCCATGCGCTTCAACCAGTTCGCGAACCACCGTCAGCCCGATACCCAGGCCCGTTCCGTTGAATCCAATGGCATGTGCGTCCTGCACAAAAGGATTGAAGATCTCGGGCAGTGCAGCGGCACTGATGCCGATGCCGTTATCGGTCAGAGTTATCACGGCGTCAGTGTCAGTCGTCACAAGCCGTAACCTGATCTGCCCCCCTTCCTGCGTGTACTTCGATGCATTGGTCAGCAGGTTACTTATGACCTGTGTCAGCCGAACGGGGTCACCTTGTACCTCCACGGTAACTGCGGGCAACTGCAACCGGAAGTGCTGCAAACGCAAATCCATCGCAGGCCGGCATCCTTCGATAGCAGCATCGAGAATCGAGACGATGTCGATCCTTCGACATTCGATCCGCAATTTGCCGGTATTGATTCGCGATACGTCCAGCAAATCGGTTACGAGTCGAGCCATGTGCGCGACTTGATGCTCGATGATCGCCTGCATCTTGGGCAACTTCTCCGTGCCCACCTCTACCATCATGCTTGTCGCCAGACGAATAGGCGCCAGTGGAGCACGTAGCTCGTGCGCTACGAACGCCAGAAACTCTGTTTGCTTGCGGTGCGCCTGTTCCGCGGCCGCCTGCAGGTCTTGCGCATTGAGCGCCGCCATGACGAGCTGCTCGTTCGCCTCGCACAGCTGCGCATGGCGAAGCTCGTGCTCCAACAACGCTTCCTCATAACGAACCAAGGGCCGCTTCAGCGATGCCAGCGCAATCGGTTCATGAGGAGACTCATCTATAGCTTCATCGCCGTAGAACACAACACTGCCAGGACTGCCCTTTTTCGCTCGATACATGGCGACGTCAGCATGGTGGATCAGCGCATCGGCTTCCGCACCGTCATCGGGGTAGATACTGATGCCAATACTTGCAGCCAACCGCAATACGTGATCACCAAGCCGCATGGGTCTTGCGAGCGCCGTTATCACCTTCTCGGCGAGGACGGCCGCGTCGGAGGCATCAGACAAGTCCGGGAGCAGGATCAGGAATTCATCGCCTCCATGGCGGCTTACGGTGTCTGCATCGCGAACGGATGACGAAAGGCAATGTGCCGCCGCTTGAAGTGCTTCGTCGCCCATCGTGTGGCCGAACGTATCGTTGATGTGCTTGAAGTCGTCGAGATCAATGAAAAGAATCGCCACCCGATTTCCGATGCGTTTTGCCATAGCGATGGCTTGGGTGAGGCGATCGAACAGCAGAGGGCGATTCGGGAGTTTGGTCAACGCATCGAGTTCGGCAGTTCGTGACACTTGCTCTAGTGCCTGCTTGACGGTATCGGCATGGCTATGGGCAAGAAGAGCCGCCTGCACCAACTGCTCGTTGGCTTCACGAAGTTGCGCTGCATGGCTGTTATCCAGACTAGTCTCTACTTCAACCAGATTCTGTTGTAAGCCATTCAATACTTCCCGCACTTGCTCGGCTTGCTGTTGCAGTTGGACAAGTTCACGTGCTGCAAGCGCTGCAGCCTCGGTGTCATCGACTGGTTTGCTGTTCATAGCAAAAGATCTGACGTGCGTTGATCATTCATGAGAATTTTCAGCGTTGATGGACGCTACATCACGGTGATCTTTCTTCGTAGGTCTGCCACCCAGCAATCCCTCTTGATCAGTGAGCATCTCACTGATTTTGATACCGTCGTCGTTGATACTGAAGAGACGCAACTCATCCGAGTGCGCGCTCCCGCGCACTTTGACCACCGCCATCATGCGCAGCAACCGACTGTCGACCTCGATGTAGCGCTGTACGATGATGGCGTCCGTCATGAAAGCCGTGCCGTACGGACTGAAGCGAAGATCCGTGTAACGATCCTCCAGCTCGGAAGTCATCAGCACTGTGACACCCTCCGCCGCGAGGGCGGCAATCATACGCGATAGATTTTCGCGAAAGTCCGGACGAAAGGTCGGAGCCAAGGCAAGCTCGAAGCCTGACAGCGAATCGATCACTACGCGGGTCGCCTTGAGGCGACGGATCTCCGACACCAGCAGAAGCATGATTTCATCGATCGACAAATCGGGTGACCGGTTATTCACCAAGGCCACCCTACCTTTGTCGATCAGCTCAGCAAGAATCGGTGTATGAGAACGGTTGGGAACTTGCTCAAAAGCCGCAATGACACCGGTTTCTCCACAGCACGCGCCCTCTGCTAAAAAGGCTGCCGCAAGAATGCTCTTGCCCGACCCTGACGGGCCAGCCACAAGCATGGAATAACCGCGCGGCAAGCCGCCACCCAGCATGTCATCCAGACGAGGCACGCCCATCCGAAGCCTTTCATTGGAGCCCGTCGCGGCAGAGACAGCGGGCGTCGCGACAGATACCCGAGCGGGTGCGAACACGCGCATGCCAGAAGCGTCAATACGAAAAGTGTGCAACCCCGGTAGCGTGGGTTGGCCACGCATTTTCATGATCTCCAACTTGCGCACCATCGAGTTGCGTTGCACGCTCTGACGCAACCAGATCAAACCGTCCGCCACCGTAAACACCGGATTGGCATCGGCCTCGTTGAAGTATTCCCCGATGAGGAACGTCGTGGCCTGCCAGCTTGTCATCAGCATGCCCAACTGCTGAACGAAATGTTGAAGGTTGAGATAGGCCCTGGCTTCGGCTGTGCTTGCCAACATCACCGACCGAAAGGAGTCGACGAACACAAGTGCCGGGTTCTGCGCCTCTACTTCGTCGACGATACGGCGCAGCACCTGCTTAAGGCCGCCCGCCATCATGTCGTCGGTCAGGCTGATGAAGTGAACCGCTTGATTGACCGATGCGGCGTCGAAAAATTCGAATTGCTGCTGGTAGCGCAACATCTTCAACGGCGGCTCGCCCAGCACGGTGAAATAGATCGCTGGACGCTGTGGCGTGGCCAGGGCGAACATCATCTGATGCGCAAGGGTTGTCTTGCCGCAACCCGGTGGCCCCGCGATCAGGTTGAACGAGAATTCGGGCAGCCCTCCTCCGAGCACGTCGTCCAGGCCGGGAACGCCGGTGGCCAAACGATTGATGGTCACGGTCTTATTCATGCTGAGTTTTCCTGCGTAGGAACAGGAAACAGATCTGCCCATACGGATCGCATTAGTCGTTCAGTGAGCGAGGCCCCAATCAGGTTGGTTAGCACCTCGTAAAACATCTGCAGTGCGCCTCCCGCACCGGCTGCGATCTCAGCGCTAGTCCGCTCAAGGAGTGCGGCTTTCAACGCAGCAAGATTCACCGTTGTCTGCATGCCTTCATGCATATCCATCAACCATGGATGTTCTCGGCTGGCGAGATAAAAGCTGCGCTTATAGAGCGTTGCGACGCTGCGCTGCCCAATGATGGGCGAAAGGGAAGCTTCGATCGTCTGCCAGGCAGAAACAATGAAGTCAGCCAATTGCTGCGCATCTGCGCCATCTCTGGCTTTTTGCGCAAGCGTTACGACGATTCGATGGCTTTCTTGGCTTTCCACTGGGTTCGCAGAGGCACCGCTGAGTAGCCTGTCAATATAGCCCCAGATCAGTGCTGGTATCGTGACGATGCGCCGTGGTAGCTCAGCAAGCTAATCCACCGCGCATCTGTGTACGCAGCGTGTTGAGACTTGTCGATGAACTACACCACCAAAAATTGGCTACGGTCCATCGTCAACTTATACGGCGTGATCACTGTAATAAGGCCACGCTTCAGATCAGCCAGCCACGCATGCATATTTATGATCATATTTAACATCCCATTTGCGCCGTTGCGTCATGGCGAATGGTCTGTGGTGGTGAGCAACGATGGTCATCCAGAATTTAAAAGCCGCCTGGACGCCCTTCGGTTCGCAATCAGTGCTGCTCTGAGGGTACAACAACAGGGCAACGACGCCCTGATCACCATCGAGGGCGTCGACGGTCAATGGCGTATGTTTGACCCCCAGGCAAAAGGCGTCATGTAGATATTGATTGACTCAAGCAACTGAGGTCGCAAGCTATCAAGCTTCCTTGAATAACAAATTCAGGGGACAGCGCCAACTTTGGTACCTCTTTTAGCCATCGCTTCGTAGCCAGAGATCAAGTCGAACAGCTCCTCGTCGATAGACTCCTGTCGAATACGATGAAAGGTTCCGCTCAGGTCTTCCAGAATTTCCCGGATGTTTTTTTCAGCACGTTGCATCGCTGCCAGACGACTGGCATTTTCGCTGGCGAGCGATTCCGCGCATGCCTGAAAGAGCAGAACAAACAGGTATTCCCGGATCAAAGCCCGGAGCACCGACGTAGTAGGCCCGATGACCTGAGGCAAACTCCCGGTCGGCCATGGAAGTTTTGCAAACCCACTTTCCCACGCCCGGTCTAGTGGCAACAGCCGCTTGTTGACGGGCTCGTAAATGGCTCCAGATTTCGGATGGTTGTAGAAAACATAAACCTCCTCGATCTCTCCATGCTCAAGAGCCACCTCGATTTCGACAAGTATCTCACCGACGACTGCAGTTATACCGTTGACGGATATGGGAACGGACAGCACCCCCGCGTGCTGAACTCCGACATCCACCATGAGTGATTGAATGCGCTCTCCGACTGCCCAAACTTTTGTTGTCTTGCCGGGTAACGTTCCGAGCTCATGCAAGGCGAATTCAGCCAATACCTCGTTGAAGCCGCCGACAAGGCCTTGGTCTGACCCGAAGACCACTGCACCGATCGTGCTTGCTGCCCTTGTCACTGGATCAAGACGAGCCACGCCGCCCTCTCGAATGCAAGCGGCCAATCCAAGTTCCACCGTCCGGTAGTAATCGTCCAGCGATTGAACGGCCTTTTCGTACTGTCCGATGCTCGAAGCGGCCAATGCCTTCATTGAACGCACGACGTTTCCCAGATCGCTCGCACCGGTAATTTTTCGACGCAAACTCTCCAGGCTTCCGCTCATGCCGCGGCGGCCTTGGCGTCGGACCCGTCGTCGGGAGATGCCTGAAACGATGCAAGGGCACGAGTCGCCATTTCCAGAATTGTCTTGCGATCAGCATTACTTAGTTCTGTGGCAGCGGAAAGCCGCCCCGCTAATTCCGTTGGATTTTCCGCTGCAGCTTGTCGCAACGCCTGCTCGGCTTCGTTCACTTTTTCAAGCGACACCCGATCAAACAGGCCTGCCGTCAAAGCCAGAAGCACGGCGATCTGGTCGATCAACGACACGGGTTGGGACTCCGATTGCTTGAGACATGCGCGGATACGCTGTCCATGGTCGATTGACTGGCGGGTGGATTTGTCCAAACGGGTGCCGAACTTGGCAAATGCTTCCAATTCCTCGAACTGCGCATAGGCAAGCTTGATGTTGCCAGCTACCGCACGATATGCAGCCCGCTGCGCGGCCCCGCCCACTCGCGAAACGGACTTGCCGACATCAACCGCAGGAAGGACGCCTAGTTCGAACAACGTGGGTGAAAGATATATCTGTCCGTCGGTGATAGAGATGAGATTGGTCGGGATATAGGCCGAGATGTCCTGCGCTTCGGTTTCTATGATGGGAAGTGCCGTAAGTGAGCCATTGCCGCGCTTCTGACCCAGATGGGTGGCCCGTTCCAGCATGCGCGAATGGATATAGAAGATGTCTCCAGGAAATGCTTCGCGACCAGGAGGACGGCGAAGAAGGAGGGAGAGCTCACGATAAGCGCGGGCGTGTTGCGTCAGGTCGTCGAACACGATCAGGACATCGCGCCCCTTCTCCATGAAATATTCGGCGATACTCGTCGCTGCGTAAGGAGTGATATACACAAGGCCCGGTGCATCGCTGCCTTCTGCAACTACCACCACGGTGTAGTCCATCGCGCCCTTCTCGCTCAGGGTGGCCACGACCTTGGCGACTGCGGAGGCGCGCTGACCAATCGCGCAGTAGATGCAAAGCACGTTTTGTTCCCGCTGGTTCAAGATGGTATCGATTGCTATGGCGGTCTTCCCCGTCTGCCGATCCCCAAGAATCAGTTCGCGCTGACCGCGCCCGATCGGAATGAGGGCATCAATCACCTTAAGCCCCGTCTGCAACGGCACTGTGACGGGCGCACGGTCCATGATCGGGGGAGCTGCCCGCTCGATAGGCAGGCGCTGGTCTGTGGCAGGTATGCCTTTACCGTCGAGAGGATTGCCGAGTGGGTCGATCACGCGGCCGAGTAGCGCCTCTCCCACCGCTATGTCCATGACGCGCCCCGTACGCTCAACCGCATCGCCGGCGTGCAAAGCCTGATAATCGCCGAGCAGGATGACCCCGATTTCGTCCTCATCCAGGTTGAATGCGATGCCTAGCAAACCGCCCGGAAACTGCAGCAACTCCTCATAACCCACGCCGGGAAGACCCGAAACGGTGGCGATGGCAGTGGAAACATTGGTAACTAACCCCACTTCTTGCAGCGTCAGTTGCGGAATGAAAGTCGCCTGCGCCCGATGAATCTCGCCGAAGGCCCGATCCAGGACACCCTGCAAGTTCTCGTGTGCAATGTTCACGAGCTTTTTACGACGGCTGCCGCCTCCGCACCGATCCGAGGCGATGCTGCGAACTTTTCCTGCTGGGACAGAACATCGTCGATACTCTTTTTCAACGATGCAAGGTAACCCGCGATGGTCCAAGCTATCTTTTGGCCACCAGCAGTGAACTCGATCCCGCCGATAAGCTCTGGTGTGGAGCTGAATTGAAGCGGTATTTTCGCCGCGAAAGTTCCGTTGAGTGCATTCTGGATCGTGGCTTGCTGTCCCGGCATAAGGTCAAATGCGCTACGTACGACGGCCGTATCGGGCGATGCCACAAGAGCCGCCGCCAGTGTGGTCTTCATACTGTCGTCCATCTCGCCCAAGCGACAGATGAAAACTTCCACGATGCGCTCTTCCAGACTTGTCGTAGCGAGATCGGTCAGCGCTTTCCGTGCAATGGCGAAAACTTCCTGCTGTATCCGCTGGCTGATGGCCTGATTGAGATTGTTGGCTTCGGCGCTCAACGCCTCCTGCTGCCTTTGATTCAGACTTTCAGCTGCCTTCCGCGCCTCGTTGAGGAGTCGTTCGCGCTCGGCCTTCGCCTCGTCGGTCGCCTTGCCAAACAGCGCGTTACGTTGGTCGTCGAATGCCTTGTTCTTGTTCTTGAACTCATCACGCTCCCTTTGTGCTTCAACTTTCTTTGAAGCAGCATCGGCAAGCTCCGAAGCGATCCGCTTCTCGCGCACATCAATGGCGTTGAGAATGGGGCGATAGAGAAAACGTTTCAGCAGCCAGACCAGGACCAGAAAATTCAGCACCTGGGCCACCACGGTGAACCAGTCGATGAGCATGACTTACTTGCCTCCGGCCAGAGCGATGAAATGACTCCAGAATGGATTGGCAAAAATGAGGATCATCGAGACGACGAAGCAGTAAATTGCCGTCGACTCGATCATCGCCAAGCCCACGAACAAGGTCCGGGTTATGGTGGCTGAAGCGTCCGGCTGTTGGGCCAATGAAGTCATCGCGGTGGCGACCGCCCGCCCTTCACCTAGGGCGGGGCCCATGCAACCGAAGCCGGTAGTCAATCCGGCAGTGATGATCGATGCCACTGCGATGAGTACGCTGCTGTCCATGGGAAATCCTTTGACGTTAGTGCTGCACTTTCAATGGGTGGGGGTGGGTGCGGGCCGTGGTTCCGGTTTCTTCTTGCGAGCTACAGTGGCGGCCGCAATGTAAACGGCCGCAAGAATGCTGAAGATATAGGCCTGAACCATCCCGGTGAGCAAGCCAAGTGCAGTCATGACGACCGGAAACAGATACGGAGTGATCGTGAGCAAAATGCCGATGATCATCGCCCCGCTCATCATGTTGCCGAACAGACGGACAGCCAGGGCCAGCGTTCTCGATAGTTCGCTGATAATGTTGAACGGCAGCATGATTGGTGTGGGCTCCGCATAGGTTTTGAGATAACCGAGGAGGCCCTGCTCACGCATGCCGAACAAGGGCACGGCGATGAATACACAGAACGCCAGCGCCGCCGTGGTCGAAAGCGATCCCGTCGGCGGCATATAGCCAGGAATCACCGTACATAAACTGGCTGTTGCTACAAACAGGAACAGCGTGCCAAGAAAGCCAAGATACCTTTCCGGATGGCCAAGACCGACCTCCTTGATCTGCTCACCTATGCCGGTAACGATAATTTCCAGCGCGGCTTGCCACCGTGAAACTTCGCCCTCAGTCGCAAGCCTGCGCGTAATGAGCTTTGCGCCAAGCGACATTGCCAGCATCAGGGCCCAGGTCGTGACAATCGTTCCATTGAGTTTGACGAAGCCGTATTGCCAGAAGATCTGCTGGTCGGAAGTGAGGTTCATGGCGTATGCCGGCGCGGCGGCTTGGCCGTCTTGTTGCGTGGCATCGCGATAATCCGCGTCACCGCGATGCGCGCGACAAGAAAGCCGCTAAGGCAAGCCACTAGACTTTGCCAGCCATCTTGCAACGCAAGATAGAAACCCATCACGGTCACCAGAATTCGCAGCAAGAAGCTGCCTACGACCAGCACCGCCGGCTGCGTAGAAACAATGCTTCGCTGGATAGTCCACCAAAGTCCGCCAAAGAAAAATACTCCGACAAGAACACCCGCAAGCAACGCCAGGATGAGAATCAATGCTTCACTCATCGCTGTCCTCCGTATCATCCTTCATAGCCTTGTCCTCCTGCGATATCCAGTGCCAGGCATTAGCGCAACCGATGATCAGTCCGGCAACCAACAGCGCAAGCGTCCATGAATGCGCACCTGGATGACGTCGATCCCACCAAAGTCCCAGCATCGCGCCAAGGATCGTTGGTACCGCGACCGACCAGCCGATAAGTCCGAACATACCCAGACCGAACCAGACACCTTGTTTGCCATCGCGTTCTGCCCTGAGCTTGCGCGAAACCTTCGCGCTCACCTCTGCACTGAATCGCGCATCTCGGTTCGACGACGAATCTTTCAGTTCATCTTTCATGTTGAAACTCTGCAAAGCGCCCAATCAGGCCGCTTTCCATTTTGACCATTGCAGCGCGAACATCCCTTTCCTGTTCGCTGAAGGCTAAAAAATCGCGTTTGACCGCTTCGCGCAGTTCAACGAGACCCGTTCCACCGATGGCGCGGCGAACAGAGACAAAAACATCTGCGCCAGCTTTAACCAGCACGCCTTCGTCTACAGCGAGGTAAACCGTTCCACCCTCTTGCGTTGTGTAAGTCAAAATCCCAGGTACGAGAGACGCAACGCAATCAAGGCGATGAGGCAACAGGCCAACTGATCCATCGCACGTCTCGGCGACGATGCGAGACACTTCTGTCCCTTCTAAAAAGACCTCGTCAGGAAGAAGAACTCTAAGTTTCATGAGCTTCGGCCGGTACGGTCTTTGGTTGCGAAGCTGGCTTCGGTTCCGACTGGGAGCCAGTGCTCTTCGCCTCGCTAATGGCGCCGATCATGTAAAGCGCACTCTCGGGATAGTCCTTGAATTCGTCGCGCAGAATACGTTCGCAACCATCGAGCGAATCTTGCAAGCTGACGAGCTTTCCTTTGACACCACTGAATTGCTCGGTGGAAAAGAAAGGTTGTGTCAAGAATCGCTCCAGTCGCCGCGCACGAGCAACGACCTTGCGGTCTTCAGGAGAAAGCTGCTCCAGACCGAGCATGGCGACGATGTCCTTGAGATCATCGTATTGCGCGAGAGTCCGCCGAATCTCCTGGGCCAGCTTGTAGTGCCTGTCGCCAACAATGCCAGGCGTGGCCATCTTTGAATTCGACTGCAGCAAATCAATGGCTGGGTAAAGACCTTCACTTGCGCGCTTGCGCGACAAGACGATCGAGGCGGAGAGATGCGAAAAGACATGCACTGCTGCAGGATCGGTCAGGTCATCCGCTGGCACATACACCGCCTGAATTGACGTAATGGCGCCGGCGTGAGTATTGGCAATGCGTTCCTCAAGGCCCGAAAGTTCTGTGCTCATCGTGGGCTGATAACCTAGCCGAGACGGCATCTGCCCCATCAAACCGGACACTTCCATGCCGGCCTGGATGAAGCGGAAGATATTGTCTATCAACAACAGCACATCGCGATGCTCGTCATCGCGAAAATACTCAGCCATCGTCAGCGCTGCCGCTCCCACGCGAAATCGGCTGCCAGGCGGCTCATTCATTTGACCGAAGACCATCACCATGTTTGGCAGAACGCCGGCTGCCTTCATGTCGCGGTAAAGCTCCTCACCTTCGCGGCAGCGTTCTCCAATGCCGCAGAAAATGCTCACCCCTTGCTGATGGCCGACCATGTTGTGAATCATCTCGGTGAGCAGAACGGTTTTGCCAACGCCCGCGCCACCAAACAAACCCGCCTTGCCACCTCGTTCTAACGGTACAAGCACATCAATAGCTTTGATGCCTGTCTCGAATATCTCAGATCTTGTGGAACGTTCGGACAACGACGGTGGAGCACGATGAACGGAGCGCCATTGGAGGTCTGCGGGTTCCGGCTGGTGGTCAATGACGTTGCCGAACACGTCGAACATACGCGAGATGATCTGCTTACCGACCGGTGCCAGTAGAGGGGCGCCCGAGTTTTCTACAGGCATTCCCCGGGCCAAACCTTGCGTTGGCGTCAAGGCAATACCCCGCACACGGTTAGCATCGAGTTGGGCCATCACTTCGATGACGATATGCCCTGCTTCGCCTGCGCGAAGCAGGGCATAGATATCCGGCAGGCCGTGGTCAAACCGCACATCGACCACACTGCCGCGCACCGAGACGACTGCTCCGCGAGTCGTTGATGCGGCTTTGTCGCCCGATAGATTTTCGTGGGCTCCTGGGGTCAATTCAGGCATGGACGTATCCAGCTTCCGGTTTCCCCTCAGGGGCGACCTGATTTACCCACCTCCAGTTTCGAATCTCGGGCAAGTCCTGACCGTGCTTGTCGATGTAGTGCTTGTGCTCGATCAATTTGTCGCGCATCTGCTGCTTGAGGTAAGCCCCCTTGGAGCCCAGATGCGGAAGACGATCGATGACATCCTGCACGAGATGGAAACGGTCCAGGTCGTTCTGGACGCGCATGTCGAAAGCCGTCGTGATCGTGCCCTCCTCCTTGTAGCCACGCACATGCAATTCGCGATTGGTGCGCCGATAGGTGAGCCGGTGAACTAGCCATGGGTAGCCATGAAACGCGAAAATGATGTGCTTGTCGCGAGTGAACAGCGAGTCGTAATCCGCGTCGCTCAATCCATGCGGATGCTCGGAACAAGACTGCAGTTTCATCAAGTCGACCACGTTGACCACCCGGATCTTCAGCTCGGGTAGATGCTCACGCAGGATCGATACCGCGGCCAGCACCTCTAGCGTCGGTGTATCGCCACAGCAGGCCATCACCACATCCGGTTCGCTGTCCTGATCATTGCTTGCCCATTGCCAGATACCGATACCTTGCGTGCAGTGCACCACGGCCGCATCCATGCTCAACCATTGCGGCAACGCATGCTTGCCGGCTACCACCACATTGACGTAGTTGCGGCTGCGCAGGCAGTGGTCAGCTACCGATAGCAGGCAGTTGGCATCCGGCGGCAGGTACACCCGCACGATGTCAGCCTTCTTGTTGATCACGTGATCGAGAAAGCCGGGATCCTGATGCGTGAAGCCGTTATGGTCCTGCTGCCAGACGTGCGAGGCGAGCAAGTAATTCAATGAAGCGATCGGCCGGCGCCAGGGCAACTCCTTGGTCACCTTCAGCCACTTGGCGTGCTGGCTGAACATCGAGTCGACGATGCGGATAAACGCCTCGTAGCTGTTGAACAGGCCGTGCCGGCCGGTCAGCAGATACCCTTCCAGCCATCCTTCGCATTGATGCTCACTGAGCATCGAGTCCAGCACGCGTCCGCTGGGTGCCAGGTACTCGTCATTGCCCTGCGTGTTCGCGTCCCACTGGCGGTCGGTCGCTTCGAAGACGGCGCCCAGCAGATTAGACAGCGTCTCATCGGGGCCGAACAGGCGGAAATTGTGCTGCTCATGATTGAGCGTGATGACGTCGCGCAGAAATTTGCCTAGCACCATGGTGTCCTGGGCATCTACGGCGCCTGATGACGTAATCTGCACCGCGTGCTCGCGGAAGTCCGGCATGCGTAGATCGCGCATCAGCAGGCCCCCGTTAGCGTGCGGATTGGAGCCCATGCGCCGGTCACCCATCGGTGCCAGTGCCGCAAGCTGCGCTATCAGCCGACCATTTTGGTCGAACAGCTCTTCGGGGCGATAGCTCTTCATCCAGCTTTCCAGCAGCTTCACGTGATCGGGATGCGCAGCGTCGACTAACAGCGGCACCTGATGCGAACGAAAGGTCCCTTCGATCTGCAAGCCGTCGACTATCTTGGGTCCGGTCCAGCCTTTGGGTGAACGCAGCACGATCATTGGCCAGCGTGGGCGAGTGGTGTTGTGCTCCGCGCGCGCGCTGGCGTGGATCGTGCGGATGTCTTCGATCGCCTGGTTCAGCGTGCTGGCCATCAACTCGTGCATCGTGTCCGGGTCATTGCCCTCGACGAAGTATGGCGTCCAGCCGCAGCCAAGAAAAAACTGCTCTAACTCATCATGATCGATGCGCGCCAGCACCGTCGGGTTGCTGATCTTGTAGCCATTTAGATGCAGGATCGGCAGCACCGCACCATCGGTGATTGGATCAAGCAGCTTGTTCGACTGCCACGCAGTGGCCAGCGGTCCGGTTTCTGCCTCACCGTCGCCGATGACGCAGGCCACGATCAGGCCAGGATTGTCGAAGGCAGCACCAAAAGCGTGGCTCAGCGAGTACCCCAGCTCTCCACCTTCGTGAATGGAACCCGGCGTCGTGGGCGCAACGTGGCTGGAGATGCCGCCCGGAAACGAGAATTGCTTGAACAGTTTTTTCAGTCCGGCTTCGTCCTGGGTGACATCTGGATAGACATCCGTCCATGTACCTTCGAGATAGACATTCCCTACAACGGCCGGACCACCGTGACCGGGACCAGCGACATAGAACATGTCCAAGTCATATTCCTTGATGACACGGTTCAAATGCACGTAGATGAAATTCTGACCAGGAGTCGTGCCCCAGTGACTGACCACCAACGGCTTTACGTGTGCCAGCGTCAGCGGTTCGCGCAGCAACGGATTGTCGTAGAGATAGATCTGGCCGACCGACACATAATTGGCGGCGCGCCAATAGGCGTCCATCTTGTGGAGAAGTTCCGATGTGAGTGTGGCGGTTTTCATAACCTGGGTTTCCCGCATTAGCCGAGATTGAGGACGCGAGCGACGGATTTCGCGATCATGAGTTCTTCGTCGGTGCGGATGACTCGCACTTTGACTCGTCCGGCATCGGACGAAATCAACGATGCATGCTGTGCGTTGCGTTGCTGGTTCAGTTCGATGCCAAGAAAGCTGAGTCCGTCGCAAATCCTTTGCCGGATGAGCGGCGCGTTTTCACCAATGCCGCCGGCAAACACCAGCGTGTCCAGTCCACCCAGAGCTGCCGCGAATGCGCCAATCCATTTCATGACCTGGTAACAGAAAAGAGCGACAGCTTCCGCCGCACGCACGTCCTGCGCCTCACGGTCGAGGAGATCACGCATATCCGAGCTGGTCTCCGATATGCCGAGCAATCCAGATTTGGTTGTGACCATTTCGTTGAACTGCTTTGCACTCATTTTTTCTGTGTGCGCCAGGTACCAGATAAGTCCGGGATCTAGGTCGCCGGAGCGCGTGCTCATGGGTAACCCGGAGGTCGGAGTAAATCCCATACTTGTATCCACGGATTTCCCGTGATGGACCGCCGCCAAGCTCGCACCGTTACCGAGATGCGCAAGAATCACGCGGCCCTGCCCCGCTTCTGCTCCCGCCTGATGGGTCAGTTCCCCCATCAGAAATTCATACGACAGGCCGTGAAATCCGTACCGCCGAACACCCTGTGCCTCGTAACGACGAGGAATGGGCAGCAGCTGAGCCACCCGTGGCAGGTCGTGGTGAAAGGCCGTATCGAAGCATGCGACCTGTGGCAAGTCGGGAAACCGTCGACGAACTGCCTCAATCAACAGGATTTCTTCCGGCAGATGCTCAGGATCAAAGGGAACAAGCTGACGCACGTCCGCGATCAGTTCATCGGTGATCAACTGCGGTTCGCTGTACTTCGACCCTCCCTGCACCACGCGATGCCCTACAGCGGCCAACACCTTAGAGCCCAGTCGTTCCTTGATCCAGTCCATCAGAATACCAACTGCCACCGTGTGATCCGGCGCCGTCACCAGTCGCGAAAAGCTATCCGCCTGGCTCAAGCCCTGCACCTGAAAGTTGGCCTGCGATAGTCCAATCCGATCAATCCCACCTGCAAGCAACCTCTGCAGCGAATGACCAGCCTCGAACAGCGCAAATTTGATGCTCGACGATCCTCCATTGATAGTCAGGATGAGTGGTTTAGACGCAGCCATCGACGGCTCCTACGTGCCAAAAGCCGTGCATTCTCTGGACAGAGTCGTTGCTACGCGAATGCTGGTAAGCGCTATGCATGAGAGCGCGCGGTGGCAGCTTCCACTACCGGCGATCGTGCATCATGGTCGGATCGGCGCGTTCGGGCCGGCGACCCAGAGAAGGATTGTTCAACGAACTGTGACTACGGCGATGATTCCATGAATCTTCTTCGACACCGCCGTCTTCGTCTTCGACGACTTCGGAGTGCTTCTCGATATCCAGTTCGTGATCACTTTTGCGAATGCGAATCGGATGATTGGAACGGTGTTCGTTAGATTGCATGTCGGCGCTATCCAGTTTGGCGTTGATATTCGAGAAATGTCCCTGTCGTCGGTGTCGTCAATATTGCTTTCGAACCGCTATTGGATGATCTGCTCTTCCAGCGGCACGCTCTGTACGTTGCCGCACACTCGGCTCGCGGGAGTAAATCTGCTCGTGATCTGCACGCCATCAACAAGTACGTCATCCACACGGTGCACTAAACCGTCACGCTGCCTGTGATACCGTCCATGCGTTGCAGCATCGCCAAGCGGGTTCGCCGACACGCCACGATACTTCCAACCCGTCAGGGGGAATGATCATGGCCGAAGCCGCGCAACCGAAGAACGAACCCGAAGAATCTCGACTATCGCCCTGGTGGGTTCGTTCGGTATTGATCGTGCTGGTGTTCGGCTTTGCCGCCTTGCTTGCAATCACCCTTCTGGCTTATCGCAACGCACCGCCGATACCCGGTCAGGTAAAGGACTCCAACGGCACCACGCTCTTCACCGCGGACGACATCAGCAACGGCCAGGCGCTGTTCCTGCGTTACGGTTTGATGGATAACGGCACGATCTGGGGACACGGCGCCTACCTCGGACCCGATTATTCCGCCGAGGCGCTCCACGAGATCGGTGACGACACCGCCACGGCGCTGGCACAGCAGCAATACGGCAAACCGGTAGCCGAGCTGACGCCGATGCAGACCGCGGCGATCCGCGCGCAAGTTGCGGTGACGTTGAAGACCAATCGCTTTGATGCTGCCAGCGACACGCTGCAGATAACCGCACCGGAAGCAGCAGCCTATCGCCAGCAAATCCCCCACTGGAAGAACTACTTCCACGATCCGGCAGGGAATGGTGGACTCAAACCCGACCTGATCACCGATCCAGTCGAGTTGCACCAGCTCACTGCGTTCATCACCTGGGCGGCATGGGCTTCGGTCGCCGATCGGCCAGGTAGCCACTATTCCTATACCAATAACTTTCCCTATGACCCCGAGGTCGGCAATCGGCCGCCGCCGGGGCTTTGCTGTGGAGCGCATTGAGTCTGGTGGTGCTGCTTGGTGGCATTGGAGCGGTGCTGCTGGCCTTCGGCAAATTCGATTATCTGGGCTGGGTTACCCGTGGCCATCATGTGCACCCACAGGTGATTCCGGGACAGGCCAGCCACGGCCAGCGGGCGCTGGTGAAGTTTTTCGTAGTGGTGATGCTGCTGTTCCTGATGCAGACCTTGGTGGGCGGAGCGGTCGCGCATTTTCGCGCCGACCCCGTCAGCTTCTATGGCTTCCAGCTGGAGAAAATCTTCCCCAGCAATCTGCTGCGCATATGGCATCTGCAGACGGCGATTTTCTGGATCGCCACGGCCTACGTCGCGGCTGCGCTATTTCTGGGTCGTTCGCTGCGCGCCGATGAGCCGCGCTGGCTGGCACCTGCCATCCACGTGCTGTTTGCCGCGTTTGTGCTGGTGATTGGCGCCAGCCTGCTCGGAGAGTGGGCGGGCCTGTCCGGATGGTTGGGTGACTGGTGGTTCTGGTTCGGCAATCAGGGCTGGGAATACCTGGAAATTGGCCGCTTCTGGCAATACCTCATGGTGGTCGGGCTGCTCGGCTGGTTCGCCATGCTGTGGTGGCTGGCACGGCCACGTACGGTCGCCAATCCGGAGGCACGACCGCTGGCGCGGATGTTCCTCTACGCGGCACTGGCGATTCCGATGTTCTATCTGCCGGCGCTGTTCTTTGGTGCCAAGACCAACTTCACGGTCGTCGACACCTGGCGCTTCTGGATCATCCATCTGTGGGTGGAGGGCTTCTTCGAGTTCTTCGCCACGACGGTGGTCGCACTGACGTTCTTCCAGCTCGGCCTGACCCGGCGCAACACCGCGCTGCGGGTGATTTACCTGGATGCCATCCTGTATTTCGGTGGCGGTCTCATCGGCACCGGCCACCACTGGTACTTCACCGGCCAGAGCCAGATCAACATGGCGATGTCGGCGATGTTCTCGGTACTCGAAGTGGTGCCGCTGACCTTGCTGACACTGGATGCCTGGGATTTCGTTCGGACCACTCGCGGCGACTGCGACATCTGCGACCGATCGATCGCCGTGCCGCACAAATGGACGTTCTATTTCCTTATTGCGGTGGGTTTCTGGAATTTCCTTGGCGCCGGCGTGTTCGGCTTCCTGATCAACCTGCCGATCATCAGCTATTACGAAGTTGGCACCATCCTCACGCCCAACCATGGCCACGCCGCGATGATGGGCGTGTTCGGCATGCTGGCGATCGCCCTGATGGTGTTCGTGCTTCGTCAGACCACCGATGACACCCGCTGGCCGGGCATTGAGAAATACATCAAGGTCGGCTTCTGGGGCACCAACATCGGCCTGTTGTTGATGGTGGCGCTGAGCATGTTCCCCGGCGGCGTGCTTCAGGTGTGGGATGTGGTGCAACACGGTTACTGGCATGCACGCAGCCTCGCCTATACCGGCACCGACGCTGCACGCCTGATCGAATGGCTGCGTCTCCCAGGCGACCTGGTGTTCATCATCTTCGGTGCAATGCCGTTGGCTATCGCTGCGATCAAGGCCTACATCGGTGTGCGTGCGACGCGAAGATCCTATGACCCAAATGTCACTTTGTAAGCACTATCGGGATTCGAGGTATGTCTAACTACCCGGCATCGTTATCTCTTAAGCCATTGCATCGGCTGACGCTTGAGTTATTCGCCGTCATTGCCATAAAGATCGCACTGCTGTTGCTGATCTGGTGGCTGCTGTTCGCGCCGCAGGCAAAACCCGATACCAGCCCGGACGCGATCGCGCGTCGACTGGCGCCCGCTGCACCAACCCCACCTGCAGGTCACCCATGATCATCGATACCGATGTCGTCACACTGTCGCGCCTGCAGTTTGCGCTGACCGCGCTATACCACTTCCTGTTCGTGCCGCTGACGTTGGGGCTGGTGTGGATCCTGGCGATCATGGAAAGCGTCTACGTGATGACCGGACGCGAGGTGTGGAAGCGCATGGTGCAGTTCTGGGGTGTGCTGTTCGGCATCAACTTCGCGATGGGCGTGGCGACCGGCGTGACGATGGAGTTCCAGTTCGGCATGAACTGGGCGTACTACTCGCATTACGTGGGCGACATCTTCGGTGCACCGCTGGCGATCGAGGGGATGATGGCGTTCTTCCTGGAGGCGACCCTGGTCGGCGTGTTCTTCATGGGCTGGGATCGTATCTCGCGGATCAAGCACCTGTTGGTGACCTGGTTCCTCGCATTGGGCACCAGCCTGTCGGCGCTGTGGATCCTGGTCGCGAACGCGTGGATGCAGCATCCGGTCGGCGCTGCGTTCAACCCCCAGACCATGCGCATGGAAGTGACCTCGTTCTCCGAGGTGCTGTTCAACCCGGTGGCGCAGGACAAGTTCGTGCACACCGTGAGTGCCGGCTATGTGATGGGATCGATGTTCGTGCTCTCAATCAGCGCGTGGTATCTGCTACGCGGGCGCAATGTCGATTTCGCCAAGCGCTCGATGACGGTGGCGGCGAGCTTCGGGCTGGCGGCCGCCTTGTCGGTGGTGGTGCTGGGCGACGATTCTGGTTACAACGTGTCGCTGAACCAGAAGATGAAGATGGCCGCGATCGAGGCGATGTGGCAGACCGAACCGGCGCCGGCCTCGTTCACCCTGTTCGGCATCCCCGATGTGCAGCAGCGCACGACGCACTTCGCGGTGAAGATTCCCTGGGTGATGGGCCTGATCGGCACTCATTCGACCGACGAGACGATGCCCGGCATCGCCGAACTGGTGGATACCGCCAAGGGCCGTATCGGCAACGGCATCCAGGCCTACGACGCGATGCTGATGCTGCGCCAGGACAAGGACAACACGCAGGCCAAGGCCACGCTCGCTGCGCACGACCAGGATTTGGGTTATGCCCTGCTGCTGAAGAAATACGTCGACGATCCGCGCCAGGCGACGCCGGCGGAGATTCAGCAGGCTGCCGACAGCACCATCCCGAATGTGCCGGTGCTGTTCTGGGCGTTCCGCATCATGGTCGGCTGCGGTTTCTACTTCATCGCACTGTTTGCGTTCTCGTTCTGGAAGGCGAGCAAGCGCCAGCTGGATAGCCAGCGCTGGTATCTGCGCGTGGCCCTGTGGAGCCTGCCGCTGCCGTGGGTGGCGATCGAGCTGGGCTGGATCGTTGCCGAATACGGGCGCCAGCCGTGGGCGATCGAAGGTGTCTTGCCGACCGCGCTTGGTGTGTCGTCGGTCAGCGCCGGTCAGGTACTCACTTCGCTGGGCGGCTTCGTACTGTTCTACACCGCGCTGGCCATCGTCGACGTGATGCTGATGCTGAAGTTCACTCGCAAGGGACCCGATGGCCTGGGTATTTGGCCCTATGCCGTTCCATCCACCACGGTTAACAACTGAGGGCCTCACCATGCTCGACTACGCTACGCTGCGGGTGATCTGGTGGGCCCTGCTCGGCACCCTGCTGATTGGCTTCGCCATCATGGACGGCTTCGATTTCGGTGTCGCCGGCCTGCTCAAGGTTCTGGGTCGAAACAACGAGGAACGGCAGGTGCTGCTGGAGGGCATCGAACCGACCTGGGAGGGCAACCAGGTATGGTTCATCCTCGCCGGCGGAGCGACGTTCGCGGCATGGCCGACGCTTTACGCGGTGTCGTTTTCCGGCATGTATCTGGCGATCGCGCTGGTGCTGCTGGCCTTTATCCTGCGCCCGGTCGGTTTCAATTTCCGCGGCAAGATCCATGATCCGAGCTGGGCTTCGCTGTGGGACTGGGTGCTCACCGGTTCCGGGGTGCTGGTGATGCTGGTGGCTGGCGTCGCCTTCGGCAACCTGTTCCTCGGTGCACCCTTCCGGTTTGATGATGACCTGCGAATGAGCTGGCATGGCGGTTTCTTCGAGCTGCTGCATCCGTTCGCGCTGCTGTGCGGGCTGGTCTCGCTGAGCATGCTGTTGGCGCACGGCGCCTGCTGGGCGGCGTTGAAGGCCGATCACTTAATTGCCGCACGTGCGGTAAAGATCGCGCGCTGGATGACGCTGACCTATGCCGTCCTCTACGTGCTGGCCGGCGTTTGGGTGGCTTATGGCCTGCCCGGCTACGCGATCGCCGGCCCGGTGGTGACCGACGGCGCCTCCAATCCGCTGTACAAGCAGGTCGCCGTCGGTGGCAGCTGGTTTGCCAGCTACATGCTTTATCCGTGGTTCTGGATCGCGCCGGTGCTGGCGCTGGTTTCGGCCGTCGGTGTGCAGGCGCTGATCGGCCGGCGCAGCGTCGCCGGCTTCATCGCCAGCAGCCTGATGGTGGGCAGCACGATCGCCTCGGCCGGCTTCGCGCTGTTTCCGTTCCTGCTGCCGTCCAGCCTCGACCCGCGTTCCAGCCTCACCGTATGGGACGCTTCCTCCAGCCATGGCACCCTGCAGCTGATGCTGATCGTCACCGTCGTGTTGCTGCCGATCGTCCTGCTCTACACCAGCTGGGTGTACCGCGTGATGCGTGGCCGGGTCACCCTCGAACAGGTGCGCAAGGCGCACGGCGGCTATTGAAAGGAGCGCAATCTGATGTGGTATTTCTCATGGGTACTCGGACTGGGACTGGCCTGTGCCTTCGCCATTCTCAATGCGATGTGGTACGAGGTACACGCCACCGATATGGCGAACCGCGAGCGTAATGATGCAGAGTTGCCAGACGAATTGAGCTAGCGTCCAGCAGTATTACCTCATCTGCTGGACCTCATTTTGCGCTGAGTGCGATAGCGCACAGACGTACAAACTCCCGCACGCGCATCGTATTGACATAATTGTCGGCTTGAATCCGACGCTATTTGATTTTTGCTTGCCAAGCCACCTTGTAAGCCGCTTGCGGTATTGGTTTCTATCGATCTCGATTGGGCTTTGGTGTTGCGGGCGTTGGCGAACGATGATCTTGGGTGCTCTGGTAGTTGCCGACCGAGCCGCGTTTAGCTACTGAAGGAGATCGCACAATGTCAGCCATTCCAACTGGGCAGCTACCTAGCATTGCTGAACTTGAAGGCGATCATTGGCTCGAAAAGTTGAGCGACGGAAGTCGCGTATTGCTAAGGCCAATTCGTCCCGAAGATCGCGAGCGCGAAAGAAAATTCATCGATCGGTTGTCGACTGAATCGCGCCATTTTCGCTTTCTCGGCGAGATTCGTGAGGCGAGCCCATCGCTGCTTGACCAACTTGTAAACATTGACTGCCACAACAGCATGGCCTTCGTCGCTCTGGTGCACGACAACGGTACACTGCGCGAGGTCGGGGTGAGCCGGTACAGTGCTTCGGGCGATGACAAACATTGCGAGTGTGCAGTGACAGTCGCCGACGACTGGCAACATCGTGGCCTAGGCGTGGCCTTGATGCGGCATCTAATCGACTTGGCGCGTCAAAACGGCTTTCGTCAGATGTTCTCGATGGACTCTGCAGCCAATGAACCGATGCGTGAGCTGGCTAAGTACCTCGGTTTCCGATGCACGCGCGATTCGGAAGATGCCACCCAAGTCATCCATACGCTAGATCTATAATACGGGTGGCTGAGCCTTTTGTACGGAAGGAATGCCGCGGAATTCGATCTATGCTCGCAAAGCGTTTATCAGTTCCCCTCTGAGGCCAGTCGGTGGAAGACACGCGGAAGCAGATCTGGCAGATCCTCCGCTAGCAGACCTGGTCCGAACTCAGCCGCCGCGGCACCGTGCAACCACACACCAGCGGCGGCGGCAAGAAATGCTGTCATACCCTGCGCCATCAGGCCGAGAATGATGCCGCCGAGTACGTCGCCTGAACCGGCCGTGGCTAGCGTTGCCGGTGCGTTGGTGTTGATGATGGCATTGCCATCCGGTGCGGCAATAACGGTGTCGCTACCCTTCAACACGACTACGGCACCGCTGCGCTTGGCGGCGGCGCGGGTGCGCGTAAGCTTGTCGCCCGAGGGATCGAATACCCGCCGGAATTCGCCATCGTGCGGTGTCATCACACAGGGGCCTTTGATTGCACGATCAAGCGCGCTGGGATTGTCCTGGAATACGGTGATGGCATCGGCATCGATCACTGTGGGGCAACCCGTGGCAAGCATGGCCAAGGTGCGCCCAAGCGTTTCCTTGTCCACCCCTGCGCCCGGGCCGATGAGCCACGCCGAAAACTGGCTGCGATTCAGCAGGTGTACAAAATCGTCCGGCGTCACGATAGGCCGAACCATGATGCTTGTCAGCGAGGCCGAGTAGATGCGGAGTGCCACTTCAGGTACTGCAATAGTGGTTAGCCCAGCACCAGCTCGCGCGGCAGCACGGGCCGCCATTCGCGCTGCACCGGTCATTGGGTAACCACCAAAGATCAGCGCGTGACCACGGGTGTGCTTGTTGGCATCGTCCGATATCGTGGGCAAGTCGGCGCGCCAAAGGCAAGGATCATTCTCGAACGTCATGGGGGATATCGCTTCCAGCGCCGACAACGGCGTACCGATATCGGTCACGAACACCTCGCCACATAGGTTGCGTGCGGGTAGTAAGAGATGGCCTGGCTTCTTACGGAAAAACGTCACTGTCAGCGTGGCGCGCACGGCTCCCATCACTGCACCCGTATTCCCCATTACGCCGCTGGGTACGTCGATGGCAATGATCGGTACTCCATCACGGTCTGCCGCAGCCAACGTTTCCAGTGCAGCGCCGGTGAGCGTGCGACTCAACCCCGCACCAAATAGCGCATCGACGATCAACTCGGCACCTTTCAGTACGTTCGGATTGAGCGATTCGACATTGCCTTGCCAGCGCTCCGCGTGGCGACGTGCTTCACCTTTCAAATCATCGCGTGAGCCGAGCATTGCGACCCGAACCGGCCAGCCTGCTTCGATAAGCTGCTGTGCCACCGCAAAACCATCACCGCCGTTATTACCTGGCCCGCACAGCACTAGCAGAGGACGCGAGGTCCAGCGCGTAGTGATGACGCCGGCCACTGCGGTGCCCGCATTGGTCATCAGATCGAACGACGAAATGCCCGCGTCGATTGATATTAGATCCGCTTCGCGCATCTGACGGAGATCCAGCAACGCAGTTTTGCCGTTAAGCAAGGTTCGCTTTACTTCTAACGAAGGCGGCGAACCACTCGGCTTTTGCACGCAAGGAGACTTAGCCGCCGCTGGGCAAGTATCGACCTGGCAGCGCATCATCATGCCGTCTGCCCAACGATTTCCCGGAGTTTGGCTGAGGTGATGCTGGATAAATCATCGGCCACCTCGCGGACAATGCGTGCATAGGTTTCGGGATGGTGCGCGTGCAAATACTCGACCAAGCGATGCGCTGCGTTGCTGTGGCCGTTGCCATGGCCAACCACGATGATGCTTCCACCGGTAGCCAGCGCCGCCGCAATGCGCACATAAAAGCTAGGATCTTCCGCTGCGCGCTGGCCGCGCTCACGATCCTGATCCTTGTGCTTAAGGTGATGCAGGAAGTGATGAGGGTCGTAAGGTTTGATTTCCCGTCGGGTAGCATCATGCGGATCCGCGCCGATGTGATAAATTTTCGCCTCGTGGTGATCCACGACTAACAAAAGGCTCGTTGGTTTTTGAGTGACTTCGCAATGTGTTCCCATTTCACCTTTCGCAGACCAACCAGCCCGTTGCAGAAATTTCCGCAGCTCGATCACTTCCAATTCGGTCAAATCCTTGCCGTGCGGCTGATGCATCAATAGGCGTTCCCCACCGACTTGCAGCGTCCACTTGTCGTTGTGCTTGTGCTCTACCTCACCAAGAACCTCAAATAACGCGAGTGCATCGCCCCATTCGACATTTTGCGCCGATGGATGGCGAAACAGTGTTTCCAGCGTACGTCGCTGCGACGTCGCTGGGGGCGATGAGTAAGCTGGCAGTGATTTGTCGTGTTTTTCTATGCGCAAGGCTCTCATGAAGAACTCCATGACTGGTGATTCGTGTAGTCGCGAGGCTGCTGAGACGCCGCTCATCCAGCATCTGCGTCTCATGCAGCGCGTCGCTCTTCGTCTCGTGTTCGATGCTGCCCTGGATCGATTCGACCAGCTCCCTTCCGGAAAACGCGCAATAGCACGTCACCCTTCAGGCGCTCAAAAATGTCGTTGATTGCTGTCAACGGCTGCAGCTCGATAATCAAAAGCCGATGATCCGCGATGACTTTGAAGATCCAGATATGTATCGCGTGTTCGATGCGCGTTTGTCTGGCGCCACTCAGAAAACTCAACGAGGCCCATAAGACCTCGCCAAGGTGTAATAGCAGTCAAACGATGGTGATGTTGTTCACGACTTTCTCAACACCGGCAGTGCCCCAGGCTGAGTTCCATGCCTGCTCTCGCTCCGTCCAGGTATCTACCTCGCCAGTCAAGGTGACATCGGAGCCATCGACAGCGACAAAAATTCTCTTCCCTTCGGCAATTGCCCGCCGTTTGAGTGCCGACTCGATATTCGTTTTGACATTGCTGGCAGAGACCTTGGAGGTAATCGCGATCTCGTCGTTGAGACCTTTGACACCAAGGAGGTGACGCACCGCGGTGGTCGCAGCCTGGCGCTGGTACTCCCACTCCACCCGGCCGGACAGGGTGATCCAGCCGCTCTCTACCATGATCTTTATCGTACCTTCCGGTAAAAAGGTTTGCCATTTCAGCGCGCCCTCAGCTGCGTGGGCGATTTCAGTATCCGAACGTGTGCTAGATCCAGGCAGTTTCACCGTCATCTCAACGGCAAGCGCACGAATACCCGAAACACGCTCAACCGCCTTTTCTGCATTCCACTTTTCCGCATAACTGTCAACGTGGCCAGCTAGCGTAACGACGCCGCCTTTGACCTCGACGCCGATCTGATTTGCGTTGACTGATGGCTCCCATTCCAGCTCGGAGATGATGTCATTTTTTAGTTGCGTGTCAGTTTTCATGAGTTAGTCCGTTGGTGGGCACTGCAGGATCGGCAGTTCTGTAGTCGATGTGATGACCATAGGGCCGACCGACCGCAAGCGGTAGCGTCGGAAATTACTTAGAAGCGAGAAGAAGTTTTCTTCTCGCTTCTGTATACCCTGGCATCACCGATATGCGAACGCATCGAACGATGCCGCGTGCGCTTCGCCTTCAGTCCGTTTCCGCGATATCGACCTTCATTCGGCTGAACTCGTCACGGGTAATTTCACCGCGCGCATAGCGCTCGTTGAGAAAATCAAGCGCACCTTTCTGCCCCAGCAAACCGTACTTTCTGTGTGCTGCGTAGGTATAGCCCCAATTGCCCATGCTAGAAAAAACTAGAAAGATAATCCCGAACCATAGAAACCAGCCCCAGCTTAAATACCAATTACTCCAGAAATATGGCTGCATTTCGCTGTCCTCGGTTTTCAGGTGAGTGATAGGCCGTGACCTTAAGACTGTCAGGACATCTTCGGTAGGTTCGGAAATTACTCAGTGGAGGCAGGCTACCGCACTGCCAAACCTCTTCATTGGCGTGAACGACACGCGCGCATAGGTCGATCCATGAAAGCGTGCTAGTCCGTCCAGTAACCGGTCTTCTTGTAATGTTTGAAAACACTTACCTCATGCTCTCGATCAAGCACACGGGAAGTGTCATAAACGGGTGAGCCTTTCACCGCTTGGCGTGTCAATCCCACCGTCACGGAGTTTTCCAGCCAACTCACCTTGTCGATCCAGCGCACCGCAATTAGCACGTCGTGCCCTATCCACCAGTCGCTGGTGGCAACGATCAAATAGCGGATCGCCCAGGTCGCCTCTTCCACCAGAAAGCCCTTGACGTGCCCGATATGTCCGTCGGACGCTTCGATGCGGTAACCGGCGACGGCCTCGCAGCTGCGCAGGTGGGCATCGTCACCGGGCTCGGATCCAGCCTCGCTCATCGTTTGGGTACGTTCGAAATTGCTAAGCCCATCCGACCCGGCCATGCCACGTTCGCTGACATTCAGCAATAGGCTGGGAAAGGATCCCGCGCCCCAGAACCCACCGTTGCCCCAGTAATACGGATAACCGAAGTAGCCCAGATAGCCGCTTTCATGTTGTCGCGAAATTGGCTTGTCCGTATCGATGTCGGGGCTGTCCTTGACCTGCTGTCGCGTGATGGAAACCGACAGCACGCGGTCCAATTGATTCACACGGGCTACTGAGATGGGCGATATCAGAACCTTTCGATTCGCCAACCAGCCACCGGTGTCGACCACCAGATAGCGCACCACCCACGATTCATCGTCGAAATACACGCCGCGGACATGGCCTATGAGGCCATCGGTAGCGTGAATTGCATAACGTTCCAGATCTTTGACGGTGCGCAACATGACGGTGCCTCCTTCGTGGATGGGAATGACTCGTTGGCTGAAGTAAAACCACGCGGACGCATGTGATCGATATACCGTGCCGGCTTCAGCCAAGGGCAAAAGAGGCCTTCAAAACGATATGGCGAGCGCAATCTGCGGCGACACGTATGAGCTGGTGTTTCGCCCAGCGGTCGTAAATTCCACGCCGGCGATCAAGCCGACGCTACCCGACCAGTTGTATTCCATGGCTGGGGCTATGGCTGTGCTGGCTGTGCCAGCGCTCCGCGTGCTTACCGCAACTCCGCCGGAATCCACGCCGATCGTGCGAAAGCTCTTGCCGTAGTTCTGCAGAACATCCAGGGCGAGCACCCAGCGCTGGGTAAAGGCATAGCCCGCACCGACGCCGGCTTGAAAGGAAGTACCGGGCATTACATTTCCGCGGAATCCGCTATCGGTACCGTAGCTGCTGATGCCGCTGATATCCGCATGATCCAACGGTTCGAACGCAGCACCATACACCCGGATCCGCACGGGATGACCATCACTGGCGTCGAACAGCGACTGCAACAGCAACCCCTCTTTAAGCATGTACACGCCACTACCGAGGCCGTTACTGGCCGAACTCAAGCGTTGATAGTCGCCGGTCGGCAAGGTGACGCCGAACGAAGCTGTCAGCGAAGGCCACCCTGTTCGACTATTTTCGTCGTTGAATCGGTATTCCAGTTCGACCGGCAGATCGTCGACGCCGGCAAAATAGTTCTGCTGGCTCGAAATATATGAAGCCGACGGCAGCGCTTCGACGGTGAGCCTGTCAGTGATGCCGTATTTAAATACGAGCACCGACTCCAACTGACTCGCTTGATTGGCAACCCCGTCATGCCGGCCGTCGTTGTCGTAGGCGCCGGTGGGATTGATGAAGATCGCATAAGGCTCCAGCGCTACCAGCCCCGCCTTGGGCAGAGCCGGCGACGGCGCTTCCAGTGACCCAGTAAACCATTGGTTTTGTAGCGCGGCGTAACCAACATCGGACCCGTTGTCCTGCGCACTTGCCGAACCGACGGCGGCCAAAAGACAGGACGCGGCAAGGACGCGGTGGAAATCTTTCCTGGCCAAGATTCGGGAAGCACGCCATAGATCCGTGTGGATGGACTTCGGAGTTAACGCGGATTGATGCAAGCTTTCTTTCACGTCCATTCCCGACCTCAACCCGCCGCTTTCGCGGTCTCGAAAGGTTCGAAGTTGGAATCCGGTGACTTCCAGCTGGGCTTATGCAACGCATAGATGATGAAAGGGATCACCACGAACACGGCACAACCGATGAGCAAGCTGCCGATATAGACGACCGGGCTGCCGGTCTTGATCTGCGGCGGCGGAATAAAGCTCAAGGCAAGGGCGAGCAAAGCACCGGCCAAGCCAATCACTCCTACGATCCACATGCCTGCATTGCCACCAGGAATCTTGAACGGGCGCACTTTCTGCGGCTGCGAGTAGCGCAACTTTATTGCCGCCACATACATGATGACGTACATCAGCAAGTAGATGATCGTCGCCATCTGACTGAGGATCTGATACGCCGATTCAACCGACGGAAGTACAGTAAACGCCACGCACAGCGCAGTCACCACGATGCCCTGCAGCAGCAGAATTGACACCGGAATGCCCTGGGCGTTTGTCTTTTGCAAAATGTGCGGCAGGTAGCCGGCCTTGCCCACGGCCAGCATGCCGGTTGATGGGCCCGCCACAATTACGCTGACCTGTCCGAGCACGCCAAACGCCAGCATCGCGGCCATCACATTGCCAAGCCACGGTACGCCCATCGCCACCCACAGGTCGCGATAGGCAACAAGAAGGCTGTGATTGAGATCAATCGCGGCCTTTGGAATCACCATACCAACTGCTAGTGTGCCAAGCACGAAAATCAGCACTACCAGGACTGTGGCGATAAGAATCGATAGTGGATAGTTGCGCGTGGGATTTTCCAGATCCTGCACATGCACAGCCTGCATTTCCATACCCGCGAAATACAGAATGATGCCGGCCGCTAGGACCATGCTGTGGAAATCGCCGAAGTCGGGGAAAAAGCTGGTATGCATTGGCATCTGGATGGGCTTGCCCATCAGTACGTAGGCTGCACCCAGAAGAATCAACACCGCCCCGGGGATGATCGTTCCGATCAACCCCCCCAGCGAACTCAGTCGAGAAGACGCTTGCATGCCACGGAAGGTAAACAGCGTGACAAACCAGTACACCGCCAACAGCACGATGATCGTATAAAGCTTGTTGTTTGACAGGGCTTCATCGAAGCTCTGCGGCCACCAGATGTAGGCGAGTGCCGCGGCGGCAAAAATAAGAACAGTAGGGAACCAGATCACTATGGCTTGCCACTGGTAATACATGGCTGCGAATCCCCAGCGCGGGCCGAATGCCTCCCCGACCCAGCGAAATACGCCGCCTTGCTTCGGAAAGGCCGATGCCAGTTCGGCAGCCACAAGCGATACCGGGACCAGAAAGAAAATCGCAGCAAAGACATAATAGAAAATCGATGTCAGTCCGTATTCTGCCTGCGAGGGCAGGCCGCGAAGGCTGACGATGGTGGTGATATTCATGATGGCAAAGGCCATCATGCTGATCACTACCTTCTTTTTTGCGATCGCTGGCTTTGTCGTTGCATGAGCATCGCCTGCAGGGGGCGACGTTACGACAGGGGTAGCACTGACTGCTGACATGGATTCGTTCCTTGGTGCTCGAGAACATGGCGAAGGTGGTGTTGAGACCACCCGCGCCAGGCGGAGATCTGTTACGCCTTCAGAACTTCATCGCGGGCTGCGTGCACGCAATGCAGCGCCCACGCCATGATTTCCGGCGTCACGAATACGTTCATCGGAAACGACTTGATGGCGTAGATCACAGCGTCAGCGTCATCGCCTTCACGGTTGTATTCCGTGTTGCGGAAGCCCGTACTGAAGCTCATGTAAGGCGTGTACTTGCCATCGATCTGCTTGCCCGCACGGAACCACTCGAACAACTTGTCGCCGACCGCCTTGGTCAACTCGTTGTTCTTGACCAGATCTGCGCGTGACTTCGCATCGTTGAGTTCCTTCTTGTACTGCACGCGGGCATCGACGTCTTTCGGATACACCCGGAACAAGGTGATGAGGCCGGAGTCATCCGGATTCACACAGACCATGTCCTTTTGCTTTTCGAGCAGGTCGTAGAGGTAATACTTGGTCTCGAGGATGCCTCCAAGGATCGCCTGCATGCCGGCTTTGCCAAAGTATTTCAGCGTCGCCCAACCGGCCAGTGAACCGGAGGCAGTACGCGAGACTTCCAGCGTGTAGTACATCGGGTTGTACGGCGTGCGCACTTGAAGATACGCGTCGGGCGCCCAGTGGTGCAGCTTTTCGAATTCCTCGGCATTCTTGTAGAGGAAGCAGCTGCTGACGTAAGGTGCCCAGCCGACCTTGTGGAAGTCGATCCCGACGGCATCGGCATAGCTCAGCTCGGCCATCGCCTGCCCGTTCTGCTTCAGGATCGGCAAGATGCGATCGGAGAATTCCAGCGGGTTGTTTTCAAAATCGTAGTCCTTGAAATACACCCAGGACCAGCCGACCACGGCATCGGCGTAAAGGACCGCCTTGCCATATCCTTCTGGATTCGGATAGCGATCGAGCAGCTTGCGCACCTTGCCGATGGGATCTATGGCGCTGGCATCGGTGGTACCCATGGTGCAAACCACGGTGGCTACCGGAATCTTCTTGGCGGCGAAGTCCTTCAGGATTTCTTCAAGGTGAACGACGTCCATCTGGTTGGTATCAACATCCGTGCGTACATGCACGATGTTGTCCATGCCAAGACCCATCCACGCGGAAGCATTCCGCTGCACGAAATGAGCCTGCTGCGAACAGATGACTTTGGCATCGGTGCGGATACCCTTGAGCATCGAATCGGGCAATACGCGGGTCAATCCATATTTCAGACCGTAGGTCCAGCAGCCACCGCCACCCCAGGTATAGATAGCTCCGGTCTTTACCGGGTCCCAGCCAACCAGATTGCCCAGCATGCCGGCGGTTTCCAGTTCGGCGCGATGCACGTTCCACGCGTATTCGCCTTCAAGGATATTGGCCGAGAAGACCTGCGATAGCATGGAGGCAATGATCGCAGCCGTATTGGCTTGCGGAATCACATTGCACATGGTCAGCGGATTGCCCCAGTTCGGCGCACCTTCAAACAGCTTCACGACGTCATCCAGCACGGTGTCGAGATCGCCCATTTCCTGGTTGATCTCGACGTTCTTTACCGCCGGATATTCGTACGTGAGCGCAGGGCTCTTACCCAGAAAGGCAGGGCCGCCCTCTTCGGGCCGCAACTGGTCAAGGCGCGAAACAAACTTTCCGATCTGCTCGGCCAGCGGATCTTTCGTTCCACGAAAAGGCGACGGGAATTCGCTGGCCATTTCGGAGCGATATTTGGCCCACTTCGGCATCAGCTCATTCGCGGCATGCGCAGTCAACGGACGTTCGGGCTTCGACAACGCGTGGTGGTTTGCGGGGGCATTGGCAGGGATGACGGCGTGTTTGGTTGTTTGCACATGCTTCATGGTGGAGTTCCTATGTGTGGGCTCAGCGCTGGACCAAGGGGATTGCAACGTATGCCATGTCTGGCATTGCCAACAGCCTCGGAAAGTACTCAGGCGTATCTCGCCAGTCCGCCGATTGCGACCAGGCATGCAAGACATGTGCAGCGAAATCGCTCGGAAGTTCTTTTACTAAAAGGATTCGGCAAGAATCCTGGCCGTTACGTCGCAAGAGGGTAGCTTCGGGCGTGCCTCTTTTCCTTCGGCTGTGCCGATGCCAACAACCCTGCGTGGCATCAGCCGATATGCGCGACCTAGGTAATTTCCGAACCTGTTGGCCGTGACGCCAGACCTGCACACTGCCAAGGCTCGCCGTGGCAACGAAGTGATGCGAGGCACCACCCAACCGGACGCGGAAGATGCTTTGCCAATGAAGAATTCGGGATCGATGAATATATGGTCAGTGACGGCCATGGGTATCGGCGCCATGGTGGGCGCCGGCATATTTGCCCTGCTGGGTGTCGTCGCGCTGGTTGCCGGCGACGAAACATATATCGCGTTCCTGTTTGGCGGCGGCATCGCCCTGTTGTCCGGCTACTCCTACGCGAAGCTGGCCGCTCGATATCCTGACGCGGGAGGCCTAGCTGCCTATTTCGACGAAGCCTTTGGCAAAGGAAAGCTGTCAGGTACGTTGTCGCTCACCTATCTGCTGACCATTGCCGTGACGATTGCCTTGGTAGCCAAGGCGTTCGGCGCCTACGCGGCACCCTTGTTGCTGAGCCAGCCGAGCACGTTCTCGATCAACAGCTTCGCCACCACGATCATCGTGCTGCTGGTCGTTCTGAATATTGCCGGATCCAATCTCGTCGGCAAAGCCGAAGTGCTGCTGGTCGCCATCAAGCTGATCATTCTGGCCTTGCTGATTGTTGCAGGCGGCTACGGCATGGTCACCCACGGCATGCTCAGGCACGCGACGCCGCGTATATTTCCCCTGGTCAGCAGCGTTGGCCTGACGTTTCTCGCCTATGCCGGCTTTGGCATGATGACCAACGCAGCCGGCAGCGTGGCGTATCCAAAAAAGACCATCCCCCATGCGATTTACCTGGCCATTTGTCTAGTTATGCTGTTCTACGTTGCACTGGCTGTAATCGTGGTTGGAAGCGTGCCCATTGCGCAGCTGTCGCACAACGCTGATACCGCCGTTGCGGTGGCGGCACGGCCTGTCCTGGGCAGTACTGGATACATCATCGTGTCGATCGCAGCTCTGCTGGCCACTGCATCTGCCGTTAATGCGTGGATATTCACCGCCATGCAGATATCGCTATCGATGGCGGAAGTGAAACAGCTACCGCTTGCGTTCAAGCGTCTAGTCTGGCGCAAAGGAACGTCTGGTCTATTGTTGGGCATCGCCGCCATCATCATCACGGTGAATGTCTTTGACCTCGATGCGCTAGCCCGCATCGCCAGCGCCACTTTTCTCATTTCATATATGGCAGTGCACGTGGCTCACTGGCGCCTTGTCGGTCAGACGAAAGGCTCGCGATGGCTCATCGGCACAGGATTTCTAGGAATGCTTGCTGTGCTCGTGTGCTTCCTATGGTCAACGGCCATAACGCAGCCTTGGTCATTGGCGTTTATTGCTGTCTTTATCCTTGGCAGCTGGCTGATTGAATCTGTCTTTCACATAAGTTCGGGGCATCCTGCAGCCTAGAGCAAATGTGGAGAACCCTTCACTACAGCTTGTGAGAATCTAGCCGCCGGTGCCATTTTTGAAGCAATCTCCACCGTCGCTACCGCGCACTGCGGCCGAGGAATCAGAAGATGGGCCTTCTTCGATGTACTTCGGTGCCACTGAAATAAGTTGTCTCAATGCGTCCGAACAACGGTCAGCGACTGGCTGGGGCTGTCGGAAAGAAACAACTCGGCAACATCTGCAGAATGTCATCGCTGATGTTGGATGCGGCATAGCCACCTGTCGGGGCTGAAGTGCCTGTTCTCGTGGGGTGAATCCTTTGACGCCAGTCAATCTCGCCGGTGACGGTCAATAGTCCATTGTCGGTGGTAAAAGTCATGGTTCCAGCTGATATGCCGCAGGGTGATGCGTCATTGTCTACGCGTGCATCGGACCTCGCACGCCTGGAATCAATCAACATTCGACAATCCCGATCAAGCTTCGGACGAACCTCCATCTGGTCTGTCACGTTCCTCACGCCTGCGACAGAAGCTACCAAAGAGGCAGCGGTATGCTTTTCCGTAAAGCTGTCTACGTGGCCGGCAAGAACCACATCTCCCGCAACTGCCGTAACCACGATGCACTTGGAAAGAGCACTGCACGAATGACGCAGTTCGGCGAGTATCGTTTCTTGCAGGTAACGGTCATGCGGCATGGCTCAGTCCAGATAGCTATGAAAATTGAGGTTCGGCGGATGCTTTTCGATTCGCACATCTCACGCCATCAAGTGATGGCGCTGTGAAATCTCCGCACTTACCAAGCCAGCACCGTAACGCTGCTGACCTGAAAGCAACAGAATCGGAAACTACTCATGCTATCAAGGCTTCCTGATCCGGAGTCATCTTCATACCGTGCCGATTGAGTTGTTATCGCGCCTTGCACATTGCGGTACGACAAGCAGAGTAGAGTCGAACGACGTTCCCCTCCGGAACGCTCCCTTCTGGAAATTGACTATGCCGGCAAACCGTCCACTCAAGACGGGAACGGGCCGGCCCAAAGCCGAAGCGCCCCAAGTCCCGATCGCCAACACCAGCCATCAATCCGCCAATTTTCTCGTGGTCGGCATTGGTGCCTCAGCAGGCGGTTTGGATGCTTGCCGTCACCTTCTGCGCGCATTGCCTACTAACAGCGGCATGGCTTTCATTCTGGTCCAACACCTGGACCCTACACACGAAAGCATGATGGTTGAACTGTTGGCCAGCCATACGGCCATGAAGGTATGCCAAGCCGGCAATGGCATGCGTATCGAGCCTAACCATTTTTACGTCATTCCGCCGGGAACCTACCTGGCGGTCGAGGAAGGCGCTTTGCATCTTTCGCAGCCGCCAGTGCGTCACGGCGCGCGCCTGCCCTTTGATTTTCTGCTGCGTTCCATGGCCGAGGCCTACGGTGTCCGTGCCGTCTGTATAACGCTATCAGGCACAGGATCTGATGGCAGCCTGGGGCTGAAAGCGATCAAGCAAAACGATGGTCTCGTCATCGTGCAGGAGCCGAATGAGGCTGGCTATGACGGAATGCCACGTAACGCCGTCCTCACCGGTTCGGTCGACAGCGTGCTGTTCATTGACAAAATGCCCGAAGCGCTCGTGCGATACAGCAAAATGCTTCCGGCGAAAGCCAGTTCGCCGCATGTTCCGGTATCCGCCACCGGCGAAAACAGCCTCGCGGCGATCATCGATCTGCTGCGCGAAAAAACCACGCATGACTTCCGGTTGTACAAAAAAGGTACCCTGCAGCGTCGTATCGAACGACGCATGTTGATCGCCACTGTCGAAACCAACGACATGGGTCAGTACCTGGAGACCTTGCGTAACGACAGCAACGAAGTCGAGCTTCTCGCAAAGGATCTTCTGATCAACGTGACACGGTTCTTCCGCGATACCGAAGTATTTGACGCGCTCGCTGCCACACAGATTCCTGAAATGATTCGGGCGCACAAGACCGATCAGCCGCTGCGCATCTGGGTTCCTGGCTGCAGCACGGGCGAGGAAACTTACTCGCTGACCATGTTGTTTCGGGAAGCAATCATCGCGGCCAAGAGCAACATCAAGCTGCAGTTCTTTGCCTCCGATGTCGACCCAGATGCCGTAGCCACCGCACGCGAAGGCCTGTATCCAGAAACCATCAAAGCCGAGGTTTCGGAAGAGCGGCTGAACCGATTTTTCTCGAAAGACGAGCACGGTTACCGGGTTCTACCCGAGCTCCGCGCGGCCGTAGTATTCACCGTACAGGATCTGCTGAGCGACCCGCCTTTCTCGCGTCTTGACATGGTGTCCTGTCGCAACTTGCTCATCTACCTTGGCATCGACGCACAAGCGAAGGTCATTGCGTTGTTCCATTTTGCGCTGCGCCCGAATGGCGTCCTGCTACTGGGAAGTTCGGAAACAGCCGGCAATGTCGACGGTCGGTTCGAGGTGATCTCCAAACCGGAACGTCTCTATCGCCGTACTGGCCACAGCCACCCAGGCGAGCTCAATTTCCTGTTGGATGCAAATGACCGCACACCGACCAAGTCCGGCCCTGGACAGAGCCAGAGCCTGCTACGCCAAGCGGCCCTGGCTGATCTGTGCCGCCGATCCGTCATGGAGACGTTTGCACCCGCCGCGGTCCTAATCAATCTGAAACACGAGTGTCTCTATCATCTGGGGCCGACCGATCGCTATCTGCAGGTAGCCGGTGGGCACCCGAGCCATGATCTTCTCTCTATGGCATCACCGGGGTTGCGTACTAAAATGCGTTCAGCCATCCAACTGGCCATTCAGCGCCCGGGCCGCGCGACGGTCAGCCACTGTCGTAGCGGGCGCGGCACCGACGCCATATCTTTTGGTCTCGACGTACAGAAGGTGCTGAACTCAGGAGAAGCGCTTCTGCTGGTCTGCTTCGTCGATGAGCGGAAAGACGGCGCCATGGTCGTGTCACCAGCGACACCTGGCGACACTCCCCGCATCACTCAACTTGAACAGGAACTGGAAGCGACGCGGACGGAACTGCAGGGCGCCATCCAGGATCTGGAGGTATCCAGCGAAGAGCAAAAGGCCATCAATGAGGAAGCTCTCTCGGTGAACGAGGAGTGTCAGTCCACGAATGAAGAATTGCTGACCTCGAAGGAAGAGCTGCAATCGCTCAACGAGGAATTGACAGCGCTCAACAGTCAGTTGCAGGAAACTTTGGAGCAACAGCGCACGACTTCGAACGATCTGCAGAACGTGCTCTATAGCACCGACGTTGCCACCATCTTTCTCGATGCCGATCTGAATATCCGCTTCTATACACCGGCCACAAAGTCGCTATTCAATGTAATACCAGGCGACATTGGCCGTCCTCTGGCGGATCTAAATTCACTGGCGACTGACAGTGACCTGTTGGCTGATGCTCGGACCGTTTTGCGCAAGTTGACCCCGCTTGAGCGGGAAATTGAATCACGCAAGGGCGTGAGCTTTATTCGACGGATTCTTCCCTATCGCACGCACGACAATGGTGTTGAAGGCGTGGTGATAACGTTTACCGATATCAGCGATCAGAAGCACACCGCGCATGCCTTGGTTGCAGCGAAGCAGGAAGCCGAAACAGCAACTGCAGCGAAATCACGATTTCTCGCTGCGGCAAGTCACGATCTGCGCCAGCCACTGCAAACCCTCAAACTCTTGCAGGGCCTACTTCTGGAAACAGTTGAAGGTCAGCAGCCGCGCAAGCTCACCACGCGCATTGGCGAGACCGTCGGTGCGATGTCCGGCATGCTTAACGCGCTGCTAGACATCAACCAGATCGAAACGGGCGAGGTGCAGGCACATCCAATCAGCTTTCGTATAAGCGATCTGACGGACCGGCTCAGGGACGAGTTCAATTATCACGCCAACGCGCAGGGGCTGACGCTGCGAGTCGTGCCATGCCATCTATCGATACAAAGCGACGCGCGACTGCTCGAACAGATGATCCGCAATTTGCTGTCAAATGCGCTGAAGTACACCAAACACGGCCGGATACTGCTGGGCTGCCGCCGACACGGTGGATGGCTGAGCATCCAGATCTGGGATACCGGTGCAGGCATTCCAGTGGAACAGCTTCAGGCCATCTTTGAAGAATTCCATCAGTTGGACAATCCAGCGCGAGAACGCAGCCGTGGTCAAGGCCTGGGATTATCCATCGTCCAACGCCTCGGCAGCTTACTGGGTCATCAGATTCGCGTGGAATCCATCCTTGGCAAAGGATCTATGTTCTCCATCGATGTCGCGCTTGCACCGTTGGAGAACGCGGGGTTGGGCGAACAGCAAAATGGCACAGTCCCCTCGGGTGATGCTGATACCTCCAAACAACTTGGCATGATCCTGGTTGTGGAGGACGATCCAGATCTACGCGAATTGCTGGGGTCTCTCCTCAAATCCCAGGGGCATCAGGTAGCTGCAGTGGCGGACGGAATCGCTGCGCTGGACTGGATCGCGCACGGCGGCGTGCAGCCCGACCTGATCCTCACCGATCACAACCTCCCGCGCGGCCTCACCGGCTTGCAGCTGGTAGTCAAGTTGCGTGAAAAACTTCGTCGCGACATACCGGCGATCGTTCTTACTGGCGATATCTCCACCCAGACCTCACGCGATGTTGCACTTGAACGCTGCACGCAACTCAACAAACCAGCCAAATTGAAAGAAGTCACATACGTAATACAGCGCTTGCTCGCGCAATCTGAGATGGCTTCTCTTGAGGCCCCTCTGCATGCGGAGATCGCGCCCTCCATAAAGAACGAAGATCCAGGCACGCCAATCATTTTTGTCGTCGATGACGACAGCATGCTGCGCGAGACAATTCGCATGGTGCTGGAAGCCGCCGGGCGCGAAGTTGAGGATTTTCCGTCATGCGAGGCATTTCTCGAAGCGTATGCGCCCGGGCGAGAATCATGCCTGCTAGTAGATGCCAACCTGCCCGGCATGAAAGGCTTGGAACTGCTGCAAAAGTTGCGCGCCTTTGGCGATTGCATGCCCATCATCATGATCACCGGTAGCAATGACATTGCCGTTGCGGTTGATGCCATGAAAGCCGGGGCAACCGACTTCATCGAAAAACCTTTCGAACGAAGCGAGATGCTCGACAGCGTTACGCGTGCACTCGAACAGTCCCGTGATGCCAACAAGCTTCTCGCCTGGAAACAGGAAGCCAGTGATCAAATTGCTGATCTCACGCCAAGGCAGCGTCAAATCATGGACCTCGTGCTTGCCGGTCACCCCAGCAAGAATATCGCCGTCGACCTAGGCATCAGCCAGCGTACAGTCGAAAACCATCGCGCCGAGATTATGAAGCGAACTGAATCGAAATCTATCCCTGCCCTGGCGCGCCTTGCTCTTGCCGCATCTAAGGATGATTTGACCCCCTCGGCATCACCTTCAGCATCAAGAAAAACAGCTCCCTGACTACTACTGTGTTACGGCGGAAATGCAGCTTCCGCTGCACGCCTGTAGAGCAGCTAGACATCTGCGAGCATGTCAAGCGGTGCCTCCTCTCGGCCCAAAACGGTGAAATCTCGGGAGAGCACCCGCTCATGCCAAAACGGCTGCCATATTGGCTCAAGCAATGTGTCCCCCTTGCATGGTTGAAGTCGTGTCGTCATCTCAGCCACTTCACCTCCACTCCAGTGCCGCCTACCGGAAATGTTTTCAACCCTATATCACCCCATGGAGAGCAGCAGGTAGCTCTCGCGTATGGGCTGACTCCGTCAGCTTCACTACCGATTCCATGGAGAGAACTGCGATGTACAACTATCCCGTATTGGAATGTCTTATAGCGTTCGCTATCGTATTCTCGATCAGCTTTCTGTTCTCCAAGAGCAACCGCAACGATGGCGCCGCGGCTTCGCCGAAGGGAGTAGCTTGCCCATTACGCCATCATGCCCCCAATGCCACACCGCGTTCATCGTCCCTCGGCGTCGCGTGCAAACCACAGCTACCGCCATTGGTGGCGTCGCCGGGGCTATCCAGGGGGCCTCGATCGCGATTGCGGATGCAAAAGGCATCAGTTATCCGCTGAGTGTTATCGCTGGCGCGATCCTCGGCGGCTTGCTCGGTGGTGCAGCAGGCTGTGCCGCCGGCGCAGCGATCGGTGCACCGATTGACCAAACCCTGCCCACAGCGTTCGTTGCCACTCTTGCGGCTATGTCTTCGGCTGCGACCGCACGGATCCGGCACTGATCTAGGCCGCCGCATCCAATTCACCGAGCCAACCTGGCTCGAAATTCATCCGTCCCATCTTCCCTCGCGACTGCGCATAGGGCCCGGCCATATGGCCGGGCCCTATGCGTTTATGCCGGTCACAAGGAGCACCTTAGGAAAGTTGTTCGATCCATGGCATACACCCGCTACAAGGTCGGCAGCGAGACGACAGAGCAAGACGTGCTCGCCGCGGCTGAAGGTAGTCGGCATGAGGATGAGGCGCCGCACACGTGGCTGCGACCTCCCATGCCGGGGAGGTCGCTCTCGCCGCTAACTCTTGATGAACTTCAGAATGTCGGCATTGATGACATCCGCATGCGTGGTCATCAACCCGTGTGGGTAGCCTGGGTAAATCTTGAGCGTGGCATTCCTGAGCAACTTGGCCTGCAGCAGCGAGGCATCCTTGTAAGGTACGACCTGGTCATCGTCACCCTGCATCACGAGGGTTGGCACCGTGATCGCTTTCAGGTCGTCCGTCTGGTCCGTCTCGGAAAAGGCCTTGATGCCTTCGTAATGGGCGAGCGCACCGCCCATCATTCCCTGGCGCCACCAGTTCTGGATGATCCCCTGCGAGACCTTCGCACCGGACCGGTTGAAGCCATAGAACGGCCCCTCAGGAACATCGAGGAAGAACTGTGCGCGATTGGCGGCCAGTGCCTTGCGAAAGCCGTCGAACACTTCGATCGGAGTGCCGCCCGGGTTGCTACCTGTCTTGAGCATGAGTGGAGGAACGGCGGCGATAAGCACCGCCTTGGCGACGCGTCCCTGAGGCTCACCGTACTTCGCGACGTAGCGCGCCACCTCGCCGCCGCCCGTCGAATGGCCGATATGGACGGCATTCCTCAGGTCGAGATGCTCGACCACTGCCGCGGCGTCGGCCGCATAGTGGTCCATGTCGTGACCGGTGCCCACTTGCGAGGAGCGGCCGTGGCCCCGTCGGTCATGCGCGACGACACGGTAACCGTTGGCTAGGAAGAACAGCAGCTGCGCATCCCAGTCGTCCGACGACAGGGGCCAGCCATGGTGAAACACGATGGGCTGAGCGTCCTTCGGGCCCCAGTCCTTGTAGAAGATCTCGACGCCATCTTTCGTGACAATCTTGCTGTTCATCTGTTGATCTCCAATGGTTGGGTGGGCTGACTTCCCGGATGCGGCGGCACTCGCCGTTGCTTTTGAAGCGAGCAGAGGCATCGTCACTGAGGCAGCAGCTATGGCGCCGACTCCGATGACTACCTTGCGACGCGACTGGCTGACGACGTCGACTTCATCTTTGCTGCTCATGACAACACCTCCAGTTAGGCATGCCTGCCCTATCACTCTTCGCCATCATTCTTTGAAGAAGTTGACGTTTGAATGGCGCGCAATTCCCGTGGATCGCACGCCCTGTCAACGGGTGTCGGCGCTCAACGCGTTCCAGGCCGCGAGGGAGTCCATGTAATCCCTCCAGTGCGCAACTTTTCGATTTTCGATCCTGATGATCGAGCAGAACCGGTTGTTGTATTTGACACCGGTCGCAAGGATCGTCCCGTGGACTTCATACTCGATCACCACGACCTGTCCATCGTCTGCCGTGTGCTTAAGCAAATGATCCGCCGCCTGGAGCTCGATGTGATCGCCATACCCGCGGAAGCTTTCCATCAGATCCGTTCGACCCCGGATGATCCGAGGCCACCCGGGAAAGTCGTAGAGAACCTCATAGGCGATGTCGCCGGCGACGATATCGAAGAAGTGCTCCCCATCGACGAGGGCCCCCAGTGCACCGCGCACCAGGTCGAAGTAGGGCCTGACAGGTTCGTAGATGGCATATTTCTCGTTCGACATGCCGGATCTCATGGCGTGGGGATGTTTGGGACGACGGCGGAATGAACATTTGCAGCTGGCGGCGGGTCACCTATCTCCATGCAGGAGCGGCCTTGGCGACGAACTCCTCGAAGCGAATCGGCGCTTCGCCGGTGGCTACAAGCACATCGTCGTTCGGTCGAGAACCGCGGTCGCTGGCGATCGTCCCGGTCAGGGAGCGAAGTACCTCGCCGTACTCGGCTGGCACGCCGGCCTGGACCATCGCTTTGATCCACGCATTACGATCCACGTCCCGGTATCTGATCTTCCGGCCAACGGCGACGGAGATGAGCCTTGCCGCATCGTCAAAGCTCAGTGCTTCCGGCCCTGTCGGTGCATACGCGCGGCCTGCGTGTCGAGTTGGGTCGCTAAGTGTCGCCACGGCGACGGATGCAATGTCCTCGGCGCTGACAAAAGCTTCGGCTCCGATACCACAGGGCACAACGATCTCATCGTTCACGGGCTTAAGGAACGTCTCACTGAAGTTCTGCATGAACCAAGCTGGGCGCAGGATGGAGTGCGAGAGTGACGCGCGTGAGGCTAGATCCAACTCCACGGCACGCAGTGCCACGTCGACTGGCGCATGTTCCATCCCGTATGCGCTGAGGTAGGTCACATGTTGGACACCGGCCCGCTCTGCGTCGTCGAGGAAGCGGGAGACAACACCTGCGAAGTCCACGCGCATCACGGGCGACACGAGATAGACACCTGAAACTCCGCGTAGGGAGGAGTCAAACGTCGTCGGATCATTCCAGTCGAAGTGGGCATCTGCCCCGGCACGAGCTGCCCTACGAATGGGCATGGCGAGCTCCGTCAACTTTTGGGCGACCCTGGATCCCGTCTTACCGGTGGCGCCAAGTACGAGAATACGGCTGTTGGTTGCTTTGATCATGATGCTGCACTTGGTTGCTTGGTCGATGGAGCAACTTTAGGCGAGGATCGTGAGCGCATCAATAATCAAAACACTCAATTATTTGTGTGATACGATCATTTCATGGACATTCTGCAAGAACATCTGATCAGAGCCCGCGCATCCGGGGGCGTATTTGCGCGGTCTATTGCTGTCGCGCCGTGGGGGCTTCGATTGCCAGGCACGATACAGCTCGCAGTGCACGCCATGATTCAGGGACATGCGTGGTTGTGGATTGACGGTGATGACACCCCCCTCGAACTCAAGCCAGGCGACTTGGCGCTCGTTCGAGGAGGCCCCGATCACTTTATCGCCCATGAGCCGGGTGCGCGCTGTGTTTTGCCGGAGGATTTCCGAACTCAGCACTCTGCAGACGAGGCAACGCTTGATCCGCGAGCGGCGGTGTTCCTGTGCGGTGCCTACCGCTTTGCCGGGGACATCGGCGCTGGTCTCGTCAGTGCGCTACCGCCTGTACTGTCCATTCCCTCTCGCATGGACAATCCGATTCACGGAGTCGTCGCTCTGCTATCCAGGGAAATGGCTCAAGTCGAGCCGGGGCGGCAGACGGTGCTTGATAGGTTGCTAGACGTCTTGGTTGTGCTTGGACTTCGCACTGGGCTGTCATGCAGTGCCAATGCGCCCGCGTGGTTCCGTGCCGCATCAGATCCCCGCCTTTCGCGTGCCCTGCAGGCAATGCATGGAGACACAGGCAAACCGTGGGCTGTCGACGACCTGGCAAGGCTAAGCAACATGTCACGCGCCACGTTTGCGCGGGTATTCCAGGAAGTTCTTGGTGATACGCCGATGAGATATCTCACAGGCTGGCGGATGACGGTTGCGCGCGACCTCTTGCGATCTCAAGAGCTTCCGATGACTGAAGTCGCCGAGCGCGTTGGATACTCATCTTTATATGCGTTTTCTACAGCCTTTCGCCGACACCATGGACAGCCTCCCGCGCGGTGGCGACAAAGCGGGATGGAGAAAATCGAAGGCACGTTAGCCCACTAGGCTTGAGAATGGCCAGTTCGATTAGTCCAGCAAGTGACCAGGCACTTCAGGCATTGCGGGTGCCGTAACCAGATTTGTGCAAAGGCAGTGGCGCGTCTGATGCAGCCGACGGAAAATTTCCTTGGGAAAAAGGCCCGGAAGATCATCAACAGATAAGTCATTAAGGTCGTAGTTGCAGCTTGGTAGTCCGCGTCATGGCGCAGCATCGCCCAAGCCATGCGCGCGGTCTTGTTGGCCAGCGCGATGGCAGCCAACCGCTGCACATCCGAAATAATCTCAGCCCTATATCACGACATTGAGAGCACCAATCTGCTCTCGCTCATGAGCTGACGCCGTCAGTCTCGCAGCCGACCACACGGGAGAGTCGTGATGTACAACTACCCAGTAATCGAGTGTCTTATAGCGTTCGCCATCGTATTCGCTATCGGCTTTCTGCTGGCCAAGAGCAACCGTAACGATGGCGCCGCGGCGTTGCCGAAGGGAGTGGTCCGCTCATGACCACTTCATGCCCTCGTTGTCACACCGCGTTCGTGGTCCCCCGACATCGCGCTCAAACCACAGCCGCTGCTATCGGTGGCGTCGCCGGCGCTATTCAGGGTGCCTCGATTGCGATTACGGATGCAAAGGGCAACAGTGATCCACTCGGCGTCATTGCTGGTGCGATCCTCGGCGGCCTGCTCGGCGGGGCAGCAGGCTGTGCGGCCGGTTCGGCAATCGGTGCGCCGCTTGACCAAGCCCTACCCGACAACTTTCGTTGCCAGGCCTGCGGCTATGTATTTGATGCCAATCGCACTGATCCGGCTTTGACGTAGCGCCCCCAAAGCCAGCCGCATCGAGCCAACCGGGCTCGGACCCCATTTCTTTTCATCTTTCCTGACGACTTCGCATAGAGCCCGGCCTCACAGCCGGGCTCTATGCGTTTGTGCACATCACAAGGAGCACCTTATGAAAGTTGTTCGATCATTGGCCTACACTCGCTACAAGCTCACCGACGAAATGACAGAGCAGGACGTTCTCGCCGCGGCCGAAGGCATCCTGAAAGGGAGGCTCGAACGACAGGGCAGCATTGGCAATCCGACCGATGCCAGCGACTTCCTGCGGATGCGCCTGGGTCCGCTGCTGCATGAAGAATTTCACGTCATGTGGCTCGACAACCGCTACCGAATTCTCGACTGCCAGAAACTCTTCACGGGCACTGTCGATAGCGCCAATATCTATCCCCGAGAGGTCGTGCGGGCGGCTTTGAGCGTCAATGCCAGCGCAGCCATTTTTGCGCATAACCACCCCAGCGGGGTTGCAGAACCCAGTGCCGCTGATCGGGCGATCACCGGCGAGCTCCGCGATGCGCTGCGATTGATTGGCGTACGGATACTTGACCACATCGTCGTGGGTGCCGAATGCGTCAGCATGGCGGGTAGAGGCCTCATCTGAGATTCCGTAGGGATGCCCTACTCCCGCTCCCTTCGTACACACGGGCTATCGGGGCCGGTACCTCGGACCTCACGACTCACCGCCCATTTGACCCCTACCCAACCCGGCCACCGCGCCGGTTTTTTTTATTGACCCTAAGGAATACGCACATGCACATCAACGGTGAAAGGCCGGGAACGTTCACGGCGGAGGTTCTGCGCGCAACCTATGGCTTGATGGAGAACGTGGCGGAGCTTTCGCAGCACGCCATGCGCGTTGTTTACCGCCCGGCCGACTCGCGGGACTTCCATTCCCACGTGATTCGATGGGCCATTGAGTGGGAGGAACTTTTTGCGGCGAAAGTGGCCACCGGCGAGTACCACGCGGATGAATGGATCGAGCGCATTGAGGCGTTCGCGTTGAACAAGCTGTTCGAAGTCCGCGACGACTGTGAGAACTGGCCGGCGAGCTGGAGCGCACTGACATGAGGGTCTACCACGACACCACCCTGCTGGTGGCGGGCGTTCTGATTCAGAGCACGCTCAACCTGCATGCCCTCGCCGATTGGGATGGGCAGGTAGAGATCCGCCGATGCGTGGATACGCTGGAGGACGGCACGGTTCGTGTCGACGAAGGCTATGAAGGCGACCACACCTGGCTGACACCCCCTTTCTGGACGGTCTACCTGCACCAGAACGCAGGAGGCGTCGATGGCATGGCGGACTTGTACAGCCAGGATCAGGCCGAGGCGTTCGTGGCGGCCCTCATCGTCTATCGGAACTGGCAAGTCACTCTTGAGGAAACCCTATGAACGGTCTGACCCGGATCACCCACGCCGGGTATCGGCAAGAACCAGGTATCACCTGACCCCACTGGCAAAAGCCTGTCTAGACGGCATTTCTCCCTAGCGCGAAGCCCACCCTTTCCCTCTCGAGCATCCATAAAGCCCGGCCATGCCGGGCTTTATGCCATTACACCTATCTATAAGGAGTTGTCATGCATCTCGTTCAAACGATGGCCTACGTCAATGAAGTTCCCTGGCACGGCTTGGGTCAACAGCTTTCTCACGATCAGCCACTCGAAGTCTGGGCAGAACAGGCCGGCATGAACTGGCGTATCGAGGCGGCGGATGTGCGCTTCGCCGCGCGCGGATCCGATATAGATGCTATTCGCGCATTCCCTGAGCAAAAGGTCCTCTACCGCTCTGACACCAAGGCGCCGCTAGCAATCGTGTCCAAGCGCTACCAAGTGGTGCAACCGGCCGAGATCCTGGAGTTCTATCGCGACCTCACCGATATCGGTGGCTTCGAGTTGGAAACGGCGGGTGTTCTAAAGGAGGGACGCAAGTTCTGGGCGCTTGCCCGTACAGGTCAGACCGCGTCGCTCAAGGGCCACGATCAGGTAAATGGCTATCTGCTGCTGGCTACGGCCTGCGATGGCACCTTGGCCACCACTGCGCAATTCACTTCAGTACGGGTGGTTTGCAACAACACCCTGGCCGTTGCCCTTGCAAAGGGCACGGGCGCCGTAAAGGTGCCGCACCGCAGTCAATTCGACGCCCAGGCGGTCAAGCGCCAGCTGGGCATTGCGGTGGCGTCGTGGGACGACTTCATGTTGAAGATGAAGGCGCTGTCCGAGTGCAGAGTCAATGCGAAGACCACGGAGGCCTTCCTGCAGCGCGTGCTGACCTACCCGACCACAAACGCCACGGCACGCGGTGCAGCAGTCGTCAACGAGCGTGCGGTGAAGTCGGTGCGGGAGCTCTTCGCTGGACGTGGGAAGGGCTCGGACCTGACCTCCGCGACTGGCACAGCCTGGGGCTTAGTGAACAGCGTGACGGAGTTCGTTGATCACCATCGTCGCGCTCGAAGTAATGATCATCGCCTCGACGCGGCTTGGTTCGGTCAAGGCGCCGCCCTTAAGCGGATGGCGTGGGAGGAAGCCATACGCTTGGTGACCTGATACCGCCGAAGCCCTGTCGCTCAATCAAATCAAGCACCCATGGAAGACAACTCCAACGCAGCAGCCCGACCCATGACGCCTCCGGAATATGTGAGAAAAGAGTACATCCAGTAAATCCCAGCGCCGGTAACTTCTGGGATCTCGAATGAGGATGACCAACGAACGGAACCATACCGCCCCTAACTGGGGCGGCTTCTTTTCTTGGCGGGGCTCTTTTTTGCAACTGCCTTTTTGGCAGGTGGGCCCTTCTTGATAGCCGGCGGCATGCGTGGTCGCTTTTCCCGCACGACCCTGGGAAGGTTCGAGGGCAATACGTCCAAAGTACCTTCGAGCATCTGCGTGTAAGCAGACAAAGTTGTCCTGCAGGCTTTGCACCATTCGTAAATTTGCAAGATGTCCAGTCGTCGTCGGCCGATCTCAGCATCTGACACAAACGTCTGTGTTCGCCCCAGCAAATCCCCCAAGTCTTGTTGAGAGAGTTTCGCCTGTATCCGCAGCGAACGCAGCAGCGTCCAGGCGATGGCGTATTCGCCCTTGTCGATGGATTTGATGTTCTTAGCCGCCATGACCGCGCCTTTCAACCCTAGCGGTCAAACAAACTAGGCCTATTCGCTAATCACCTATTTTTGCGTTAGACACTTAAGCCGAAGGCCATAGCTGCCAACGTGATCACGCTCTAGCAGGTTCTCGTGAAGACCCCTGAGCATGGCCATATCCATCCGCGCCGCTTCATGGGTGGGCCGGCTCGCTCGGCTAGATGCGGCCTTGAAGTCTGGACTTACGGTTGGGCAGCTAGCCACCTCTGGGCCCATCTTGGCATTGAGGGGGCACGTTCGGGTCGCGCGCCTGATCAGAGGGTTAGACCACTTTAACTACACCCTTGATGCCATCGTCGACGATGCCAAGTATCTAACTAATATTCAGGTAACATCGTTATGATCGCCCAACACCGCGCTGTCGCGCGGGTCAAACAGGGGGTATGCCAATGAAGTCCATTGCTGCGTCTCTTTGCAGCCGATCTGGCCACCTTTCTTTCCGCGGCTCGCGTAATCACACCCGGTGTCCGCTCAGCGTCATCCCGATTACGGTAGCTACCGTCGCGATCGGCTTGTGCTTTTGGCCAAGCAGACACCGATGGGCACAAGGCACCCGCTACACCGTAAGCACCCACCCATTAAAGGATCTCGATAATGAAACTGTTTTCCTCCTGCTTTACCGCCCCACAAAGCAAGCATCTCCTCGTACTTACGGGGATATGGACGTTGGTGATGGTCATTGCGACCTTCATCGCCATCGGCGCCTCCGCCGATGACGCATCTCCCGACGGACTGACCATCCCGATCTTGACCGTAGGTATGTTCGCCGTACGGTATATGGCAACTCAGCAGGGCTGGAAGTACGGCCGGCTCGTATCCAACACAGCGGGTCTGCCGAGCTTCCCTAAGACGTTTCCTGTGATGGCCCTCATGGCCGTCTATGCCTTGGGCTCGGGCTACGTCTCCTGGCTGTTGTTCAGCTGGTTCAACGACGACTACAACCCGGGCAGCAGTGTGCTGGGGTTGATGGCCCTGACGCTTGTGGTGGCTTTCTTTACCTGGTTGGGCGTGCGGGTAGCCGCGATGCGTGGATACCGCCTAGGCATCCAGCCGATGAACGCGTCTGTGCCCACTTCGTGATCAGCGAAGGATTGCCACACCACACTAAACATTACGCAAAGGAATTACATCCATGAAAGTTGTTAACCAAGACTTTCCCCGATCCGAACGGTCGGTTCTCTTAAAGGTGCGCCAGGTGGCACTACTACTCGGCATTGCTTCGACGTTGGCCGCTTGCTCCGGAGGAAAAGTAGCGGCAGTACAGAATGCCGTTCTCCCGGCCGATCCCTCTTACAAAATCGGGCAGGCGTTCGACCATCGAAAGATCTGCACATCCACGAAGTGGGATTCGGTCAAAGATGGCAGGGGCCGACTGATCGTCGAGTATCGCTGCGAACTAAGCGGTGTGGCGGACTACTACAAATCGCTTGACGATAAGAAGTTGGCCGCCTTGCAGGGAACTATCCAGGGCCTCGAAGGCAATTACATTGCTGGGATGACATCCCTGCAAACCAAGATTGACGGCGAGCAAAAGAAACTGACCGAGCTCAACGCAGGCATCGTGAATCCCGATGCCCAAGCCAATGTTGATGCTGAGAAGATCAAGTTGCAAGACCAGTCCGAAGAATTGTTGGCACTGAAGTCCGGGGACGTGACCTCAATCATAAGCACGACAAATCGAATAAGCGCCAGCCTTCCAACGGACTCGTTCAATGACGCAGATCTATCGACCATCGCCAGAGATGCGAGTGAGCATCTCTCCCTATCCACCAAGGCTGGCCAGAATGGCGCGCCGTCAGCGGAACTGACGAGAGACGAAAACGGGATCACATCAGCCAGTCAAAGTGCCATCTACGAGCTACAAAGAAGTATCGGACTGCTGCAGTCAGGCATAGCTCAGAGTGCTGCAAGTATTCAGCAAGACAAGAATGACACGGCAGGAATACAGAACCGGATTGTTGATGTGTCTGCCCTCATCAAGTCTGACCAAGACGAGCTTGCAAAAGAAACGGCTGGCAAAGAGGACTATTTCAGGAACTTAGAAAAGAGTGTCGGCGCGCAGATTCAAGCGATTGGTCTGAACCCCGTCGTCAGAGGAGATGAGTTGTTTCAGTGGACAGTCGCCGATGACAACACACCCAGCTTAGTCTACGCAGGCGCTGAGATGGTTCACAAAGATGGCCACACCGATGATATTGCATACGGCTACAACTCTGTCGGAACTGCAATTCAGCTGATCGTCCAAAACTCAATGAACAATTATTCCCAGTACGAACCGCAAATTTGAGTTTAATGGGCGAGCTGCAAATCCGAATGGCGTTCTGTGAAAGAAAACATCCGTCGCCGTGAATTCGGCGACGGATACAGTTGATGCACTTTCGCAAATGGTCAGCTGACTCCGACTGAAGAAGGATGTTGTTCATCGCGGTGTTCGCTTCGACGCCAGGCGGTCATGCG
>Ga0302222_10000081_pt1 | contig 65710 bp, 56 predicted proteins | sample II_Palsa_E2_2_FD_194570 | JGI IMG/M metagenome (GOLD analysis project Ga0302222, IMG submission 194570) | Peat permafrost microbial communities from Stordalen Mire near Abisko, Sweden - II_Palsa_E2_2 | ecosystem: Environmental > Terrestrial > Soil > Palsa > Peat permafrost | place: Sweden... | reverse complement strand
GTGGGTTGAACTAAAATCCAGTCCGCTTTTGTAGTAGATCGTGTCTTTTGGGCAGGTGGAATTATCGATTCCATAACCAGCTTTGCAACGGATAGCATTAGCGGGGCTGACATTGCTGCAATTACCGGTGGTATCCAGGTCAAACAGCACCCAATCAATGTCGTCATGAGCGTTGTTGGGAATAATGGTATAAACCAATGTGCCATTGTTGGCGGCTTTCCATTTATACCAGATGCTGTTCGATTCGCTGGTTTCTCCGCTGGCATTCAGGCAGGTACCAGCGGCCTCGTTAGTGTATAAGCCGGCGCCGACTACGTGCTGTTGGGTGACGGTTGCCGTGCTGCACAGGTAATTGGCGCTGAAGCAGTCCTGTCCTGTAGTATAAGCGGGGGTGTAATTATTAACGCAGAGGGTAAACGTACCGGATGCGGGGGTGGAACCGCTGATCTGAATGTAGTAGGAATTGCCGATGATCAGGCCGCCTTTATAAAAACTGACGGTGCCGTTTTTTGTGCTGCTAACACCAACCAGTACGGTGCCGGCACAGTCACTGAACAAGGTAATAGCCGGGGAGCTTAAGGTTCCTTGCGTAGTTGAGCTGCCGTTGGCGCCAGTAACAGTGACGTCTACGTCAGTACCAGTGGCAATAAATTGAAAATACTTATAGCCACTGCTTATGGCGTATTCTGCATTTGCCGAACAATACTGGTTGGTATTGGCAAGCAAGGTAGAAGAATTACAGGCGGTTTGCGTAATCTGCGCATAACTGCGGTGACAAAAAAACAGGAGCAAGAGTATAGTCAGCTTCTTCACAAATCTATCTTATACATTATATCAGTTTCATATTACCAACCTGGGGCGAATGTTAGTCCAAATACGGGTTTGTGTACATCGGTGCGGTTAAAGGGCAAAGCCAAATAAGGTTCCAGGACAAAATAACCGAATATATTAACCCGGACGGAAACACCCGCACTGGTTACCGGAACGCGGCCGTAAACAGGCTGGGTTAAAATACTGCCGGTGCTTGTAAATTGTTCGCTTCCATCCGCAGCAAGTTCAGGGGTGCTACCGATTACCGGCGGGTTTTTCTGGAAATAGACTTTCTGCCCGGCGTTCCAGGCTAGGCCGGCATCAAAAAATAGGTTCAGGTCAGTGAACAGGAATTTAGAATGGATCATGGCGAGTTGTTCCGGGCCGGTGAAGGGTAGTCGAATCTCGAAATTCGCCACGGCGATCCGGTTGCCGGAAAGCTGATCGATGGTAAAGCCGTTTTTAGGGGTAGCGCTGCTGTAAAAGGTTTGGGGCTCATATCCCCTCACGAGAAACGGGTAACCTATAAATAAGGGGTAGAGCCCGTCTGCCTGGCCGAAACGCCCGTAGCCATACAGTCGTGCGGCTAAGGTAACGGGTTTAAGGCGTACATATTTCCTAAGATCAATGGTAGGGGCAAAGAAGCGGTAAGAGCCGATGTCATAGTCGGCTTCCAGGTGGTAGCGAAAGCCGTCCAGCGGTGCGGCGATGCCGAAAAATGCATTGTCACCGATCAACGCGGTACTTACCTGGTAAAGGTAGAAGGGGTTAATATTAGTACCGGGATAATCAGCTTCATATTGCTGTTGATTAAGCCTGGTGTGTTCGCTGTCATAAGCTGAATTGGTTAAAGTGTCGTAATACGTAGTATAGCGATCAACCCTGCTGTAATAATGAGAAAAGCCGGTGCCGAATTCAACCCGGGTGATTTTGGAAAAGGGGTAAGAGGCAAATAAATTTACCTGATCCTGGAAAATACGGACGAGGTCATAATCGGCGATTTCGGAATAAATATTGGTGCCCTGGTATAAATGGTCGCCTTCACTGGTGCTGTAATTGGCATACTGAAAGGGGACATGCGATAATTCTGCTCCTAAATTCCAGCGGCCCTCCCGGTAAATATAGGCAAGTTGGGCACCGATGTCATACAATTGGCCGTTTACCGAAGCACTGGCATAGATCTGATTACGCCCGGTGATATCGCTGAAGATGGCTTCCAGGCCGCTGGCCAGCCCCAAACCATAGTTGCTGACGCCGACACCGAGGCCGGTGCTGGTGATATAATCCATTTTAAAGTGCGCCTTAAACGGCGCACGCTTAATGGAATCCACCGATAAGTGGTGATAGCCCAGGAATTTTTTTAAATCTTTGTTGACGATATCAGTATCGTGCTGTACGGTAAGGGGAAGTGAGCCCGCTAGAAAATTCAGGCTATCGCCTTTGATGACCTGGGATTTGAACTGGGAAGCTTTCGCGTTGTAGATCGTATATTTTTGACTCCTGTAATAAGAGTAAACGATATCGTCATTGGCAGAAACGTTAATTGCGGGTGAGTATTCGGTAATGCCGCTGACGCCGGTGAAAAGATTGGTCAGCTGCTCGACCCGCGTCGTCTCGCCAGTGTAGCGGTAGATATTCCGAAAGCCGTCCCGGTCGGAAAGAAAATAGATTTGTTTGCCGTCCGCTGAATATTGCGGGTTCAGGTTATTAGCGCCATTGAAAAGTTTGATGTCGGTGATCTTACCGCTTGCCAGGTCCAGTTCAGCCAGGTTAAAGGTGATTTTCTGGGATTTCGTTTGGTCGTAGGTAGTGCGGTCGCTGGAGAAGATGATTTTTTTATTGTCCCTTGAAAATGAGGGTTGTATTTCTGAAAAATTATCATTCGTCAACTGGATCACTTTTTTCAGGTTCAGATCATATAAATAAAGGTCTTCCTGGCCTTCGGACATACCTTGAAATACGATCTTCCTGCCATCAGGGGACCAAGAAAGATTGCTAAATTCTTCTGCCTTACCCATTGGAAGGCTTTCCAGTAGCTTACCATCGGGTATGCTGATAACGAGCATGCGGTTGATCCCGCCCTTAAATATGCTGATGGCGAACTTACTGCCGTCAGGAGACCAGGCACCGGCAGATTCGATAAAATTGAAATCTTCGACGGTGGTATTAGATACCTTGCTAACCAGTTTACGGATAATTTGTCCTGTACCTGCGTCTGCCAGGTACAGGTCGACAGCAAACTGGTCCTTTTCTGATAAAAAGATCACAAACCTGCCGTCTGGACTGATCGCCGGCGCGAGGTTCATCTTCCCGGCATTTTTCTGGTCGATGATCAAATGGCCAGTCGGTACCTGCAGGGTGTCTTTCAGAAAAGGTTTGTACGTAAGTTCAATACTGTTTTTCCAGAGCCTTGACAAGGTCGTGTCGTCATAGCAAAAGGTTTTGAGAATGCCTTTTTTTAAGCCATAGCGGGCGGTATTTTTAAACAGAGGAACGATCGTGGTATCGCCATAGGTGGAACCGATAAATGACCAGAAAGCTTCGCCATAGCGGTAAGGAAAATATTTATTACTCTCAGTAAGGTCCTTTAGGGAAGGAATATCGTGATTTAAGTAAGCATCGCGTAACCACATGGCTGTAAAAGAATCATTTTTGCCCAGTGAAAAATACTCTGCCATCCCTTCCGTCATCCACAGCGGTACTTCATCGAGGTTTTCAATGGTGGTGGAATCCCTTCCCTTTAAGCTGTGGTATTGAAACGCATGGACGAGCTCATGCCCGATGACATGCCGGGTTGCCGCGTTGGTTTCCATGAACGGCATGACGACTCGATTTTTAAGACCTTCGGTAACACCGCCGGTACCGATGCTTATTTCCCCGTCAATCGCGGTGGTTTGTTCGAAATCGGGATGGTTAGCGTAAAGTATAATGGGGTTTGGTTTTTTAAATGTATCCCGGAACAGTTGCTGGTGAACCTTATACCAAAGTTCACTTTCCTGGGCAAAACGCTTGATTAGACTGTCATTTTTAATGTAATAGTAGATGTCAAAATGCGGGGTGCGATAAACCTTGAACTTTAGTTTTTTATAGTGTACTTTGTTTTGACCGAAATATTGGGCTTGACTATTGAATGAAACTGAAAGGAAACAAAGGCATAAAATAAGAATGTAAAGTATAGATTTTGCTTTAGTTGAAAGCAAATTTATTATTTGCATAAGGCTGGGTTTAATCAGTGCTAAATTTAAAGATATATCTCCAGTGCCACAAATTTTGAGTTCATAAATAGGATATTTATTTAACGTTAATAGAACGACATCTTTTCAAATGCGCATGATTATTAAGTCAGAATATTCTTAGTAATTATGAATTATTTATCGCTATAAAAGTTATTTTATCTTAAAGCAACGGTAAAAAGGGGAGGTGAATTGAATTTCATATTGATTTTAATGAATATATAATTATATTGAATTATAACTTATTAAATATGAATATTTTACAATTTTGTTGAGAAATTATAGCCAATAACAGCTATAGAAACATAACAAAATCAGGCTTAATCCGTAAAACGGACTTCACTAAACCATTACAATTAATGAATTATTTTAAAAGTAAAGATCGCTTTGATTTTTCCAAAAACAGCCTTAATATTGGCACTCCATTATTAAAATTTCCTTTACGTGAAGATGATTTTTTCTTAAAAAAAATCTACGGATTGAAAGAAAGTGAATTCTTAGAATTCTATAACTATCAATTGATAAATTACTTGGATGTTAATCCCGGTAAAGGAAAAAGATTTCTTAATCATGTCTACAATATTGTCACATCCAGAATGGAAAGTTTCAATAAACGCAAACCTTATTCGAATTCATATTATGAAGTTCGGCGCGAAGTTACCAACCTGGAATTTTTTTTAGAATTCTTAGAAAGTGTACCACATTGGGATGATATCGCGCCAAAGGAAAGCCTTATTGTAGAGAAGAACAAAACAATTAGTCAAATGCAAGAAAAGATAGAAAGGTTAGAAGCTCAATTAAAAGAATACAAATTATATGATGCGGCAGAACCTATAGCTATCAATAAGGGTGCTTTGCCAGTATTTATTGACCTGATCCATCAAATGCAGAATTTGAAAATGCCAAATGGAAATAAGTTGCTTTCGTCACAAACACGAAGTCCATGGTATAAAATGATTGCTAAGTATTTTTATCATGGTGACAAGAGAATCCCTATCGGAACGGCACAAAATTATTTTGAATCTAAAGAAGAGAGCAACTCTTCTAAATATATAATTCTAGATGAAAAGGACAAATTATTCATAATAGTTCCGAAATCTAAAAGTTAACTATCATTCATTCGTGACCAAATCACCACAATGGTCATCTAGTTGGGTCTTCCCCCTTGTTTCTTTGCTCACAGATTGTTCATGGCAATACAATTGCTATTGCCATGAACTGTTTTGAACAAATAATTTAAAACATTAAGAAACATGAATTTGGAAATCATTACCAAAGAAGATTTAAAAGAACTCAAGATCGAACTACTCATTGAGATCAAACAACTATTTCAACCTGCACGACTACAGACTAAGACGTGGCTTAAAAGCAAAGAGGTTAGAACACAACTTAATATTTCTGCTGGTACATTACAAAACCTGCGAATAAATGGTACACTCAGTTTTACTCGGGTTGGTAGCATTATCTATTACAAGCAAGAAGATATTAATAAATTACTTGAAGGGACTCACAAATGATGATTAATCCCATTATGGATCGGTTTGTCGGTTACGGTGAACTTCTTCAACTTACAATTAGTGATAATCGTCTATTATCTACACATTTTAGTTTGTTTACTGGTTTATATATCCATTGGCAATATAATGGGTTTGAAAGCCCATTTAAAATTACGCGTAGAGAGCTTATGAATTGCAGCAAGATCGCCTCCATTGCTACTTATCATAAATGTATCAGAGAGCTCAGTGCTTATGGATATATCCGATATCAGCCGTCCTATCATCCCCAAAAAGGCAGTATGATTGATTGGCCGGTTAATTGGGAAATCTAACGAAATCTATCCTGTAATTTGTCGGACTGCGGTTCTAAACAAAAGTGATTTATTAAAAACGGTGCAGCTAACTACTGCACCGTTAAGGTGCGAATAAAATGGTTCAAACACGAAGTGGGGGGAGCAAGCGGAAGTCGGGCACACCCGACTTTTTCGCCTGTACTGCGTAGCAAGGCCGATTTGGGTATACCTATAGTATACTTTCCCCCCATTTTGTTGTTTTATCAAAAGAAAAAGTATACTTAAGAGTATACCTAAAAAAGAAAGTAGGTTGGAATGCAAAAAGATGACAATATCAAAACCATAAGATTCCCGGTTAAAACAGATGAAAAACTACAATACATCGCTAATAAAAGTGGGCTAACTAAATTGAGTTTCTTCATTTATATGGTGGATTATTTTTATAAAAATAAAAAGGACCCAAGGGATTTGAATGATGAATTATTAAAGAACGCGATTAATAAAAAGACTGATAATATTATAGCATTTATCAAAACCCAAGAAAATGAATTATTGATCCCAATAAAAAAAGACGCGGAGAAATTGATATATGGTCAAAATAATATAATAGACGCTTTAAATAAACATGTTCTTAAACATAATGAAGAGCAAAAAGTCAGGTATCAAACACAATTAAATACTATCGGAGATATTGCTGGTTACTTGAAAAATATTTCTGGATGGCAGGACGAGAAAAAGGGGTTGAAAGCAAAATTTTCAAACATACTGGAATATTATGTTAGAAACCGCGAACAAATGACCGTCTTAACTAAACAGGGGGAAAAAGATGAATTGATTAAACATGTCAGGGAGCACGTCGAAAATCTGTAATATTTATTTAATTGATCGTAATTTCAATGTACATCATGTATATTAATATAAGCAAAAGTGAAACAGGTAATAATAAAGGTAGTTGCGCTCAATTAGTTGCCTATCTCGAAAAGGAAAATAGGCTTGACGATAATTATAGTAAAAATTTCCAGCCAGAATATTGGTTTAATCAGGGTGGTAATTCTATTCAACCTTATGAAGTTCGGACCTGTATCGATAGCAATATCTCTAAATTGTCAAAAGATGAAGCAAAATTCTTTCTCATAAATATTAGCCCGAGTGAAAAGGAATTATTGCATTTGAAAACTCAATTTGGAGAAGATGAAGCTAAAAATTATTTGAAACAGTACGCGAATCAAGTCATGGATTTATATGCCAGGAACTTTAAGCGGGCTGGTATCGAAGGTAATGGTAATTTGGTTTATTTTGGAAAGTTGGAAAATAATCGATATTACTCCTTTAAGGACCCGGAAGTAAAAGAACGTATAGTCAAAAAGGGAGATGCTAAACCTGGAGAGCAGATGCATATACAAATTATTGTTAGTAGAAAGGATGCCAGTAATAAAATCAAATTAAGTCCTTTAAATAATTCCAAAGGGACTAATGCGGAACATAGCAGGAAGGTTGGACAATTTGAGCGGGTAGCATTTAAACAGACGGCAGAAAAATTGTTTGATCATATGTTTGATTATAAGAGAGGCGATAAAGAATCATTCTATTATGCTAATACATTAAAGAATGGTTCTTACGAACAAAAGTTTGCTATGAACGAAGCCCATACTGAATTTATTCAACTAAAAAATGACCATTACTCAAATCAAAAAAATGATTTACTTGAGATATTGGACAAAGTAAACAGGGGCGACCATTCAACAACTAATTCTGAGGAATTCTTTGTAAAAAAGAAGAAAAGAAGATGGCCTGATCAGAATCAAGATCGAGGTTTATGATAAATTTGCACAGGTCTAGAACTAAATTTCTCTTCGAATCAATGTAAAATAATTTATCGGACAATCTAAATGACCAACATGACATTCACAAATGATTAGCAGGCGTCAAAGAAATACATTATCAAATTAATTTGTCGATTAATTGATAGATAACGTTCAGTTATCCTTTATTCAGCTTATTGCATGGCCATCGCGAACCGCATCCGGGGGTGTTTTTCTGCCAGGATCTTTTTTTGTTTTTCCAGGTTGACCTGGGTATAGATCTGGGTGGTCATGATCGAACTATGGCCAAGCAGGGACTGGATATACTTGATATCGACGTCGTTTTCCAGGAGCAGGGTGGCAAAGGTATGACGGAGGACATGCGGGGTCACCTTCTTGCCGATCTTGGCTATTGCTGCAAGATTGCCGACAAAGATGCGGATCGACTGATCGGAGAGCTTATTGCCAAAACGATTGACCAGGAGGTAACCGCCGTTCGTCGCGATCCGGGCGGCGAAAAGTGTACAATACGTGTCGAGCGTAAACAGCGCATCAGGATTACAGAGCTGGATCATGTGTTGTTTGCCACCCTTGCCGTGAATGGTCACCGTACCCGATTGCAGGTCAAGTGCGCTACGCCGCAGGTTGGCGATCTCAGATACCCGTGCCCCCGTCGAAAACAACAGCTCGATCACCACGGTATTGCGCAAGGCTTCCAGATAACCGTAAGTAGACTTTTCTTTCGGCACAATCGATGCGTATACTTTTTTTAGCAGATTGTTGGACTCCTCAGCTGTCAACGCTTTAGGCAACAAGGCAGGCTCCTTGATCTTGATCCTTAACTTGCGGAGCGGGTTAGCCACAATATGGTCCTCAAACTCCAGGTAATTAAACAAGGCCTTTAAAGTCGCAACTTTCCGCTTGATCGTCTTCGGCTTCCAGCCCGAAAGCTCCTTCAGGTAGTCCTTTAAATGGGTCTTATCAATCTCCGTCACCACCAAAGGAAAACCCTGCAGTTCCAGAAAAGCGCTGAACTGCAACAGATCGATCGTATAAAATTTAAGCGTCTTGGCCGAAAGGTTCTTCTCGTACCGGCAATGATCGAAAAACTCCGCCATCGCCTCTTTAAAAATTAGCATCTTAGTTTAGCTTTAAAGTAAATAAAGCTGAAAGATGCGAAGAACCGCCGGAACTTTTTAAGGGCGGGGCTGCTGTGGAATGGCCAGATAGTAAAAGAACAGGCCGAATAAAATCATATTCAGCAGCACTTCCGCTGATACGAGCATTCGGATCAGACTGGTATTGGGCAGGATATCGCCGTAACCGGTAGTGGTCGCGGTAATAATGCTGAAATACAAAAAATCAAATGGGCTGACCCTGGATATCCGCGCGCTGTGATACTGGTAGTTGATCCAGTAGATGCGATTGCTTAAGGTATCAATACGGTTCAACAGGTCTGTTTTGCGGCCACGGTCTTTGGTTATTCCGTCCGTTAGTTCATTGAATTTTTTATAGATGTCCTTATCATAGAACGCAGCCATGTGCGTGAACCCTTCATCATATACTTTTGCGGTAGTTACTTGTACCTCATAAGCCTTTTGTGCCTTTTCCACGTTTAGCTTACTAATGCGCACCATCAAATCATCATAGGTAGTTGAGTTTGGCGACAAGGAACGTTGCTTTTTAGTTGTGGCAGTAATGATCACATCTAAACTGTCTATACTCTGACGGTCCACTGCGGTTCGTTGCTTCAGGATATTGGCGATATTCCGGTCATGCGTTTTAAATATCTCTTTAAATAGCGTGTCACTGAGCTTTTCCTTTATAACGATCAGCTCTTCCAACGATTTTTCCTGGGCGTCTATAGCTCTCAAACTATCAATTTTTGGCATAATGACCCGCCGCTGATCGGTCGTGCTCAATTCGCCCAGGGGAATGTCTCTGCCTGTCGGACTGCTGACGATATCCTGGTAGCCAATAAACGGGCCGGGCGTCTGCTCATTCAACTCCGCGTTGATAATGAAGTTACTCGTATTACCCACATACAGCACATAATATACGATCCAGAAAAAAAGTATACTAATGAAATAGGCGATAGCCGTGCTGATGAGCCTTTTTTTATTTTTCATACGCCGATTAATTGGTGGAACTCGCGGACCAAGTCCAACCGGGTTTGGTAGATCTCATTCTGCACATACACGTCCGCCTCCAGCCAGGTATCTGACGGATCCTCATTCTCTGTACCTAACAAACCCCGGTCAATTAATTTGGCGCGATTCATAGTGGCCAGCGCAGTCGTACTCTTATCCATCATCCCTCCGATCTTATCGCACAATTCATCTGAAAAATAGATTCGGTTCAACTCCAAAGCCTCCTTGACATCGGCCAATGATTGTTTAACTTCCGTTGACGGGAGCGTATCCGTCGCCAAATTCCCTTTCTGCATAAAATTGGTAAACGCCCGCAAGTTCTTCTCCAATTCATAAATCAATGTATATAGCAACCTGATCTTTTCCCCACGCTCTTCATGCAACTTACCATACCTAATTTGATGCTCCGCATTCAACCGGCCCAATTGAGCCTTATACTTATCCAGGCCCGCATCCAGCGTTTTATCAATGAGTTTCTTACCCACATAGATCAGCACCGCGGACAAACCGCTCACCGAAATCAAAAACTTAATAATATCCGTCCAATTCATAATTATTCGCTAGGTCTACCGCCATCAAATATAAGCCTGTTCAGTAATTTCATGTTAGCTCTAGTATTTTTATATTGCAGAGATAATTGATTTACTATGCCAAACATGAATATACCTGATTTTAAGAAGAGGTTTGGCGTCGATGCGTATATTCCGGAAAGGGACGGCATTTTGTATAAATACTTTAGCATTGAGCGCGGTATTCAATGCATCTTGCAGGAGGCGCTTTTTTTTGCTTCCCCCTCACAGCTCAATGATTCGTTCGAACTCGACGTGGATAAATTCAAATTTGAAATGTCGGATAAGAATATTAATGCATTTCTAAATCGGATCTATCCTGATAGTGAGACTGAACGGCAGGTGGCTTTTGAAAAGTCGAAAGAGCATCGCAACAAAGTACCCGCCATCATGAAAATGCAACTCGCGAAATTGCGGGATTCCTGCGGTATTTGTTGTTTCACTAACGACCCGGTTAATAAACTCATGTGGGCACATTATGGGCAGTCCGACACAGGTATCGTCGTCGGTTTTCATATACCGCCATACTCTTTCCATTTGAAAGACTTTTTTATGATGAAAGTCTTGTATGAGGAAGAGCGTTCTTTTATTGATTATTTTAACCGGTCCACTGCTGTTTTTCCGCTTTGGGCATTTGTCAAAAACAACGAATGGGCTTATGAAAATGAAATCAGAGCGGTCAAAATGGATTATAACGGCCTGTTAAAGTATCAAATTGAAAGCGTGCGGGAAGTTCATTATGGTATAAAGACAAATACAGATATGATCGGTCGGCTGGAATCGATTATGGCTCTGAAAAACTACCGAAGCTACAAACGGTTTCAAATCTGTCATAGTACCGATTCTTATGGTTATAAAAGCAACCCTTTTTAATCGAACCGCTTCACTCCAATATTAAAATAGCTCGCTTAAAGCAAAAGTATAAGGTATCTGCTTATGCCTTATCAATTTATCAGATGCGTTGCCCGTATCATTTGTTTTACCTAATATTGAGCGAACCTTACTAATTCCTAATGTCAGAGAACGACCCATACACGCCTTTTAAAATTATCGCGGTTATCCCGCGCGAAGGCTGTAAACCTGAATACTTAAAAGTACTTCAAAAAGATCAGCCTTATTATTTTTACCGGAACTATAAACTCGGAAAAAATGAGGAACTTGAAGAAGACTCTTATTTGGAGGACCTGTTCAATAAATGGGGACCCCATATCGAAATTACTGCCATTGTAGGCAAAAACGGTTCCGGGAAAAGCACCATTATGGAACTTTTCTTTATGACCATTAACAATTTGACCTATGGGAATGAAAAAATCAGGCGGGATTTGGTCTATGTCGAGAAAGTGCATGTTGATCTTTATTTTCTGACAGATCGCTTCTATAAGATCAAAGTCGATGGGATGTCCACCAAGGCATTCGTATTTGACGAAAAACTGGAGCAGATGGTTGAAGCGGTAAACTTTGACTTTCGGAAGCTTTTTTACACCGTTACAATCAATTATTCTCATTACGCTTACAATGACTTGGATTATCCGCGCGGGCAAAAGTGGCTAAAGGGGGTGTTCCATAAAAATGACGCATATCAGATACCCCTTGTACTTAACCCTTACCGGGATAACGGGAATATCAATATCAACCGGGAAAACCAGCTGGTAACCGCTAGGCTAATGGCGAATCTTTTACGCCCGTCTTCGGACAAAGATTTCAGTTTTCGCAAACTTTCGGCAAAATTCATAGCGGTAAGGCTAAGATTGAAATTAGATAATTCCAAAGCAAAAAAAGTTCTTTTCACCCGTATCGTAGAATCAGAAACAAAACACACGGTCAAAATGCCCGACGGGACCTTCCTGGAAGAAGTAAATATCGGTATGCTTTCCAAAATTGATCGGCCGGCCATATTGAAAATAATCAATACCCACTATCCTTTCAATCATCAATTCGAAGCCGAAAAAAAAGACCCGGAAGCGATTACCTATATTTTTTATAAACTCGTCATTATCTGTTTAAAATATGATGATTACAAGAAATTTTTCTCCAAAAAGAGCGAGAATTTCAGAGACATTGACACGTTCATAAAAAAACTAATCGATGATCCCAGTCATATTTCTTTTAAACTTAAACAGACCTTAAACTATTTAAACTTCCGACACATTCGCGCTGATCAGAAAACCCTGGAACTGGATGATTTTGGTCAACAAGTCTATACTATTTTTAATGCCGGACACGAGCATATCAAAGAACTGATCGAACTGATACCGCCACCCATCTTTCAACCGGAGATCATCATGCGGGAAATCAAAGGAAACCGGGTGTCGTCTTTCAAATATTTAAGTTCCGGCGAAAAGCAAATGAACTATTCTGTATCCTCGTTGCTTTATCATCTTAACAACCTGGACTCTATACCTGATAAAAAGGATGAAAGGATCGCCTACCAAAATGTCTTTGCGGTCATGGAAGAGATCGAACTTTATTTTCATCCAGAAATGCAAAGGGAGTATGTCGACTACATTGTCAAAAGCATCGTTCAGATGAAATTTAAGCGCATCAAAAATGTGCAAATCTGCTTTGTAACCCATTCTCCTTTTATTTTGTCTGACTTGCCGGATACGAATATCTTATTTCTCGATAAGCAAGGAAAGCCTGCCGGCGATCAGGCGATCACAGCAACGTTCGGCGGCAATATTCATGAATTACTGGCCAAAAGCTTTTTTCTGGAAAATGCACTGATCGGAGAGTTTGCGCGCGGAAAAATCAAATGGGTGATCGACCAGGTCAAACCATCTATAGAAAATGTTCCGCTTGAGAACGTGGATCATGAGCAAGTGATGATGATAATCAATACTATCGGCGAAGAATTCATTAGGGAGAAACTACGAGAAATGTACTACGAACGATTTGATGTAGAACCAAATGCAAAAATCAAACAGTTAAGGGAACAAATTAAACAGATAGAAGATGCTCAAACTAAAAATAAACAACCAGACAAAAAATGATGCTGAAGCGCATTTCGCAATTGTCGGACCTCTTTTACGTACCCGGGCACTGAACATTATAGCGGGAGACATTGGCAGTAACCGAAACCCGGTTAATGTAAGCCAGACCGTAACGGATTATCTTAATGATCTACTGTTAGGAGATCATTTGAAAAATCTGATCTGCGCAACGCCGGACCGGCTAAGAGAGATAGCAGCGAGTACCCACATTCATTATCCGACTTTTGCGGTTAAGACTAATGATGATCACAAAGTGCTGGAGAATCTTTTTATCACTAGTGTATACGATAAAACGGGTTTCAAAAAACTAGAATTTATCAAACGTATTGATTTTGATACCTGCGCCTATTGCAACCGCAATTATATTTATTACTTGTCTGGTAACGTCAATCGGCCCATCAAACCGGAAATTGATCATTTTTTGCCCAAATCCAAATACCCCTATTTAGGGTTATCTTTTTACAACCTGATCCCAAGTTGCTCTACTTGCAATTGTGGTGATGCGAAGGGTCAGCTCGACCCCATAGATAATGGGTTCCAAAGTCCCTATGAGATAGAGCAGGACGACACTTTTACCTTTACATACAAAGCAGATGACGTTGCCATATTAAGCCCAATCGTTCGGAAATATGCGGTTACCGTTAAATTTAAAACAAAGATAGATGCCAATAACGAGGTGCTAAAACTTGAAAAACTTTACCAACAGCATTCCGACCATGTACTTGAATTGATCATCAAAAGCAAGGGACACTACGCACAGGCTTATCGCCGCTATTTAGCATCCTATAAAGAATTTCGGTTTGACGATTTAGAAATAGATCGGATGATACTTGGCAACTATGCAGGAAAAGAGGAGATGCACAAACGTCCGTTGGCTAAATTATACCAGGACATTGGCCGGGAACTTAAATTGATCAAATGATTTCCGATGGTCAACTGGTAAAAGACAATTATTTATTGATATCTTCCTTACCTTCGTAAACAACAGGAACAAGCTTAAATACTGACTCGTTGTTTTCTTCTCGAAATGTGAGGGCGATGTAGGTCATAGATAACAAAAGTGAACCAATCGTTAGCGCACCGCAAATTAGCGTGAATCCTTTGCTACCAGCAAAGAACGCATTGAATAATGGCAATATCGTACCGCAGGTTAAAATGGTAAAGCTATTTACCATCAAATGCTTAAAAGCTTTTGGTAACGGCTGTTCTATCAGAAACGTGTGATCATGTAATTTAAATAACACCTGATTAAGCACATATCGCTCGATATCCAGGAGATTATCCAGTATGGATGATTTATTAAGCCCGGCTTTTATTTTGAACGCCTTGTAAAATTGGTGCCGCTCTATCTGATCGGTTAGTGTGCTAATTTCGGGCAGATCACGTTCTTCCAGCATAAGGGAAAAAACAGGATCTTCGAGCATGCCCTTTATGTAAGCATTAATAGTTTCATTGTTATTTGCGTAGACCCGGTTGACATAGTTCAAATGTGTGTAAACATCCCCGCTAAAGAATAGGATTTGTTTGATCATCAATGCGTAGCCCAAATCGTAACTTTTCTCCTTCATTTTCGATTTCAGCTCCTTCAGGTGTTCTGAACTAATATCTTTCGCATCACCAGTAAATTTGTAAATGATTAGTTCCTTTCTACTGACCGCCAGGGACTTCGCAGATTGGTATCTGTGCAAGTCATATTGCCTAAGATAATTATCTGCTAGTGCGCACAAGTATCTGTAATGTAGTACCGATTCCCATAAATCATTAAAATTGGTCAACAAATTCGTTTTGTTTTGCCTGATCGACAGTGCCTTCTGCAATAAATACCCCAATTGAATAGTGGCGTAAATTGCGGACACGGATATTAAATAATAAATATAATTCACGTCCTCTTTTCCAGCTTTAAGAAAAAAAATGATGAGTATTACAGTTGTGATACCACAGGTCACCGCAGCAATGTTATAATTATCTTTCCAAAATTTGTTCATAACCTTTCATACTCACTTTTTAGATATATTATATCAAAAATATTTGCTAACATATTGAAATTGAACAGTAATTAGAATAGCTTTAACAATTGTTTTATATTTATTTTTTCTAACGCCTTTTTCACATGTCCCAACCCTCGTTAACGGACCAGCAGCTTTTCGAACAGATGTATGCGCTACATACCGAAGAGCAGTTGGATGATTTTATCACCAAACATCCTGCGATCTTTCAGGAAAGCAACTGGCATCCGCTGGGTGGGCACGAGAATAACTATGGGGTAATCGAGAACCAGCAGGCTTCGCCGATCGCGGCGCTGATTGAAAAGATCACCAATTCAATCGATGCGACTTTGATGAAAAAGTGTTACCAGGCAGGAATTGATCCCAAATCCGCTGCGGCCCCGAGAACGATGGATGAAGCTCGTGAACGTTTTTTTCCGGACTATAAGAACTGGGATTTAAGCGGTCCACGGAAAGGTCAGGCCAAAAACTTGCAGATATTGGCGGATGGGCCAAAACTCAATCCATCGCTGACCATTTACGACAACGGCGAAGGGCAGCATCCGGACGATTTCGAGCAAACCTTTTTATCCTTGCTGCGCGGCAATAAGAACGAGATCCATTTTGTACAAGGCAAATACAATATGGGCGGCAGTGGCGCCATTATTTTCTGCGGCAAGAAAGGTTACCAGTTGATTGCTTCTCGGAGATTTGATAAGACTGGCGATTTTGGTTTCACTTTCGTGCGTGAGCATCCACTGACCAAGGAAGAAGAAGGTAGGAAGAAAAATACCTGGTATGAGTTCTTAAAGATGAACGGATTGATACCGGCCTTTAAGATTTCAAAACTTGACCTCAATCTACATGAAACCTTATTTGAGACAGGCACAATCATCAAGTTATATTCTTACGATCTGCCAGCTGGCAGTCGTTCGGTGATTTCGCGTGACTTGAACCAAAGTATAAATGAGTACCTTTTTGAGCCAGCATTACCCATCCTGACAGTTGACCGAAAGTACCGCTATCCTGATGACCGGAACTTGGAAAGAGACCTGTATGGGTTGAAACGGCGTTTGGAAATTGAGGATAATAAGTATATAGAAGATTATTTTTCCGAGAATTACGCTGAAGAACCTTTTGGTAAATTTAAGCTCACCTGTTACGTGTTTAAAACGCGCGTAGATGATAAAAACATTAAAGAAACGAAGGAATCTATCCAGCGTGAGTTTTTCAAAAATAACATGTCGGTGATGTTTTCGGTCAATGGGCAAGTACATGGAAATTTCACTTCCGAATTTATCACCCGCTCGTTAAAGTTTAACTTATTAAAATACCATTTACTGATCCATGTTGATTGTACCCATATGAACTATAACTTCCGCAAGGAACTGTTCATGGCTTCCCGGGACCGGTTGAAAGAGGGTGATGAAACTACGCAGCTGCGTAAATTTATTGCGACCAAATTAGGCAACAGTAAAGGACGTTTGGCAGAGATCGAAAAACGCCGTAAAGATTCCATATCTGTCGATTCCAAAGACACGGCAGAAATGCTCAAAGCATTTTCGAAAAATTTGCCGATGGACAGCGCGCTGATGAAACTGCTGAACCAGACCTTTAAGCTGGAGCAGAAAGACGATAAGCCCAAACCAAAAGACCAACCTAAGAAGGAAGTGCACCATAAAGAAGAAAAGGAACCTTTCAAGCCACAAAGGTTCCCTACTTTTCTAAAAATAAAATCCACCACCGATAAAGGAATTTCTGCGATTAACCTGCCACGCGGGCAGGACAAGTCCATCCATTTTAAAACGGATGTAGAAAATCATTATTTCGACCGTATCGAAGAGCCGGGAGAATTTAAGATCGGAATTCTAAACTACAAATCGAAAAATGAAACCGAGGGAGGCACCGCACCCGGCAAAAAAGAAAACATCGATGAGGTTTTTAATGTCACCACGTCCAGCCCACATGAAGGGACCATCCGGATGAATTTGACCACTAAAAACGAGGTCCGCGTAGGTGACGAGATCGAAATGAAGGTGACCTTAACTGGTGCCGGGGAAGATTTCGAGGAATTGTTTTGGATCAAAATTGGCGACCCCGAACAGAAAAAGGAAGAGGTCAAGAAAGTCGAGAAAGAGGATGACCAGCAAATTGGCTTGCCGCCATTTGTATTGGTCTATAAAGAAGCCAAAGAAGATTTCCCGACCTGGGAAGGGGTTTCCGAAGGGATCGATGCCGAATTCGACTATGAGACCGTTATGGTGCCGCAGGTTAGTGGTGGCAACCTGGAAAAGATCATCATCAACATGGACAGCCACGTGCTTAAAAATTTCAAGGCCAAACACAAAGACAGTACGGCATTGGAAGTGGCGGACAAGAAATACATTTCGTCTGTTTATTTTCACACCCTTTTCCTGTACACCATCACCAAGAACAGAAAGTACGGGATCACCAAAGAAGGCGACGACAATAAAGAAGTCGATCTGGAAACTTATCTGCGCGACCTGTTTTCCAGCTTCTATTCTGAATTTATCCTAAACTTCGGCACTAACGACCTTTTGCAAATGATCAGCGAGTAATATGTTAAATTCTGCATTTGATTTAGGCGAGGAATTAAGACTTAGGGAAATATCCTATAAGCTTCACCAAACTTTGTGGGATCCCGGTGAATTTTCTAAAATTGACCTGGACCTAAAGAATTGGACCACTTTTAAATACTTGAATGACGATGGTAGTGATTTTAACACGGACATCAAACTCCTTCCGCATAATTCTGGTGGCATCTATATGTTTTCAATTAAGTGCCCGGTCATTCCCGGTATGACGGATTTTCCGGTATACATCGGACGTGCGCTCTATACAAAGGGGCAGAACTTAGAAAAGCGGTGTAAAGAATATTTCCAGAAATATGCAAGATCCGGCGAGCGCCCCAAAATCACACGCATGTTTCATTATTGGGCGCATGACCTGCACTTAAATTTTATGCCGCTTAACGACAACGAAGATATCGCCAATCACGAGAAATTTTTAATCAATGCCTTGTTACTTCCATTCAATGACCAGATTCCGGATATGGAAATTCGACAAGCTGTAAAAGCATTCAACTTATGAAAGTACCAGCATTAAGAGCAGAACTTGGTGGCCGTGTTTACTATGTGGCGACCTTGACATTTGGACAAGTCAGCCAGTACGTTTCACCCATTAACGATCAACTACATAAATCAGAAACACTGAATGATTTGATCCAGCGCAGTATTTCCAAGAATTACCTAAACATCAAGGATTATATTTTAAATCAACCGGAATTGTTTTTTAACTCACTGGTCCTCGCGGTGTATAACAATTACCCGGACTGGACAGAAATTGAGGTGCAGTTTGATGATAATACATCCAGTTATCAGCTCGGGTTATTAGATTTTCCCGGAAATCATAAAATATTTCCAATAGACGGACAGCACCGGGTTGAAGGCATCAAAGCAGCGCTAAAAGAACGGCCGGACCTGCACGGTCAGCAAATTGCCGCAATTTTTATCGGGCATAAAAATGATGAGGCCGGCATGTTGAAAACAAGAAGGTTATTTACCACCCTGAACCGTTATGCTAAACCCGTTTCCTTAGACGATATCATTGCCTTAGATGAGGATGACATAGTTGCGATTACCACCCGGTATCTGTTGGAAGAATACGGACTATTTAGTGAAAAAAGGATTGTTCTGGCCAAACAAAAGGGCATTCCCAATAACAACAAGGATGCCATGACCTCGGTAATTACACTATACCAGGCTAACGTTGAACTATTCAAAAGTTTTTACACGAAAACACACAACAGCAAACCTACCGAAGATTACCTGGTGGATTATTTAAAATTCAGGCCGTCGGAAGACGAAATCGAAAAATTTCAAACGTTCATTCTGTCATTTTGGGACGCCTTCCGCACGGAACTTTCGTTTGTAGGCGACTATCTAAATAAAAACAAAGATTTTGCTAAAGACTTCAGGAATAACAAGACCGGGGGTAATCTGGTGTTCAGACCTATCGGATTTTTGCCACTGGTTAAAGCCGCATTAAAGATTTACACACGAGAAGGATTAACTTTTAAAGAAATATTTAAAAAGTTCAATTCGTTGAACTTCAACCTTGACCAAAAACCGTGGCTATACGTATTATGGAACCCGATCGAGAAAACCATGTTGACTAATTCGGATGTGCTTACCCAATTGTTATTACTTTTTCTGGCCTATCCCCAGGTGCTCAACGATCAGGAGCTCAATAAATTAAAAAATGCCTACGGCGCTAAAATTTCTTACAAAGGAAATATCAAAGATATTTTAAAAGAAATAACCGCTTGAGAGCTATACGTTAGCTTTTAACAGCTTTAAAAATTCAAGCACCTGCTTATGGTTTTCCTCGGGATTATACGTTATTAAATGAATACCATAATCTTTTCTCCATCTTTCTGCGATGATAGGAGAAACTTTCGTTTCGTCCACCAATGCATAGTGTTTTGGACCACCATCATGGTAAGCGTGTTTTAAGAAACCGAGCAAAAGATTTAACTCCGGGTCCGTAAGTGAAGATCCCAAAAATAATATCGAATTGGTTGTAAATAAGACTTGCAGGATACTTTTATAGCCAATTTCCGCATTTATGATGTTCCTGTAATCTTTATCAGTTAATATGATCTTATCAGGTTCATCTGCGTCACCATGTGCTTTCAAAATAAATTTATATCCATTCCAAATGTTGTCAGCCATGGCTTGTGGCTGTGAATAGGTATATTTTTTTGCACTTTTGCGGTTTATAAAGGCATAGGCATCTTCAATCAAATAGTCATAATTAGTTGTGATAATATAATTATATGGCAACTCTACAACGATTTTAAAGATATCATTTGGCTCAGGACGTTGATCAACGAATCGTTCACGGATATATTTGTTGAATTCATCCTTTCCGAGCTGGTCTCTTAAAGCTTCTGCTAAGGGTAAAAAATTACCTGCTTCAGCGATAGCTCTGCATTCTTTGACATACTCTCCCGAATTGGGAATTATTTTTTCTACACGCGCGATTAATTCATTCAAAAGACCTAACCAATCAGGAAGCCCCACGCTTTTTGACAAACCAGCACCAATGAACAAACTAGCTCTTTTGCTTCTAAATAAGTTAAGAAGTTCCTCCGGTATTTGAGCTAATGCGAAATCACTCATTATTTTACTTTTAAGAATTTGGAAAATTTCCGGTCAAATACCGTTGCCCGAATATTAATATTATCCTTTGACGACCCTGACAGATTAAAGGCATAAATATAATCATACATATGTTTATCATACAAAGTCTTGTCTTTAGTATCAATTAACTCTTCGGGATGTTTAGAGTACTGAAGACGTTTGGTTTCAAAAACGCCGAAAGCCGCAGCCATATTTTCTGCATCAACACCCGAAATTTCATCCGCGCGTCGGTATAACATCCAGAAAAAATCAACGAAAGCCCATTTGTTTTTGATGTTCAAGTTCATCTCTTTATTAATTTGGTGCATCCAATTCAATACCTTGTGCGCGTTTTTCATGTATTTCAAGGGATAGGCCACATACAGCTGCTCATACATTTTTTTGATCTGGTCTGCTTTTAGATCAGCAGTATTGTCAAAATGGATCAAGGTTATGGCATGTGCTAGATAATCTTGCTTGGTAAACCTTGAATCAGATATCTTAGATGCCGTAAAGAATGGACATGTTTTCACCTCTGCGTCGATAGCAAATCCTATTGCGCTGCCGACAGCGTTTCGTTTTTCAGGTTCATTCAATCGTTTACCCATTTGTAATCTCGCAAAAAGCGTTCGGACTTCATTATCAGTCGCTTCTGCAAGAATTGAAATAGTCAGCTGAAATTTCTTAAACTTTTTATAAACTTCCGTTAGCTCAGAATCTGATTTCAGTTTATTAAAATCAACATTGGTATATAGCTTATTATCAAGTTCTAATTCCTTTATCGTAACGTTGCCCTCGGCAAATTCCCAAATTGCGTATAATCTTTGTTGGCCGTCGGCTACTTCATATTGATACATGGGATTATCAGAAGTCTTTCTCAAATAAATTTTAGGGATATCGAAGCCCTTTAAAATCGAATCTATTAAAAGACTATTGTCCTTATCGGCCCAAACGTTTCCTCGCTGATATTGGGGCTTAGGGTCGACGGTATCTTTTACCTTAATGGTTTTATCAATAGTCCAGTTTTCGATTTCTACTAACATTATGAATTGGGATAATTTATATAAAGCACGCTGCGCAGCCTTCCTCTTCCGAATCTAATATGTCGAAGAGTTTATTGGATTGCTGGCGTTGTTTAGCTAAGGTTTGTTTGGTTAAAAATTCTTCTTTGATCTGATGGATGCGTGCGGGGTTGATCAAATCTTCGAGGCGCTCGTTTTGGTTCCAGGTGTAGCCGTCTTTTTCGTATTCCATGGCCAGGAAAAACTTGGCGGGGTTTTGCTCGTAGAGCCAGACCCATTCGATCTTTTGCTGGAAGAAGCAGAAAAAACAGCCGGAACGGCTCCGGTTATAATGGCCGGTCTTGCCTGAAACGTCGTAAGGGATCTCTTTATAATATTGGGGCACGCCCACGCCGCTTTCTTCCAGGATGCGGAAGATATCGGCACGGATCAGCACGTCTTCATTATCCAATAGGGGAAAATCGCTTAAAGAGGCAATAGGCAGCGTGGTGCCTTTAATCAGTTCAAAAACAACATGATTGAATGCTTTAGCGCCGAGATCAAGCAAGTTCTTCACCTTTTGGCCCTGTGCGTAACTAAAGGATAAAGGGGTTGCGATGATATCGGAGGCGCGACGGTATAAATTTTCCGGCAAAAACTCCTTGTAAAGCTGCTTCATCGCGGTCATTTGCCCGTTGCCCATGACTTTGTTCATCACTTCTTCGCTCCAGATGTTTTTTCGGAAGGGGAAGATGGATTGCACATTGGGTTTGGTGGAAATGTAGCCTTCGCGATCTTCATCACCGCGGATTCCGACATAAGAAATAACCGGTGTCGTACCGATATAGGCTTCGAACGGCTCGATCTTTAATTTTTGCGTACACCAGCGCGTATTGGACGAAGGCAGAAAGCCGCCGTACAACTGATGGTAATAATCAAAAGGACTCTTTTTATCAGCCGTTGGGGCATATAATTTATGGACGCTCATGCCCAGTTCTTTCTCCAGGTTGGTAATCAACTGGTAAGTTTCATCGAGTTCCTTGCCGGTATCACAAGTATAATATTCGATCGAGAGCTGTGGATAAAGCGACTGCATATAGATCGCCAGGGCCGCACTGTCCTTGCCGCCCGATATGCCTAATACATGCCTTACTGCTTTATTCATCATCCTTGCCTAATTCTTTTTTGAGCATTTCGGCTAAGATAGCGATTTTGGTAAACCGGTTCTCTTTCCCCAATACACTATCGATATCGTTCAATGCCTTTTTAAACTTTGCCGTGTGTTCTTTCGGCATCGTCACGATCTGCTGCCGGGCTTTCGCGCCGGGTATCGTGATTTCTATCTTGAAAGTTTCTTCACCGCCGTGTTCGTGCTGGTATTTCCCTATGTCGTTTAAGTTGTCCAGTTCGCGGATCAGTTCGCTGAAACGGTCGAACAGCCGGATCTCGTCTTCGTCGCTGCTTTGGTCCAGCGGTTTGCTGATAATGGCCTGGGCCAGCGATGACAACCATCCCGCCCGGTCCTCTAACGGCGAAAAAAGCCGGTTATAAAAAGTGCGCTGATTAGGCAGTAATAAATGCTCTTTCAAGTGCCCCTGGTAACGGCCGCGCAAACGGGCTTTATAATCTGCAAACTCCAGTTCCTCGTTCCAAAGCGAATTGATCACGCTTTCAAAGCGCACCAGCAACTCCTGGTAAGCCGAGCGCAATTCGCGGATGGCATCTTTCACCGATTCGATAAAGGTACCGAGCAGTTCCGGGTTCTTGTGCAGTTGGATTAGATCATAACCCAAAGCCGCAGGCAAGTCGTCAAAAAACAAGGTTTCCGGGTCATCGGCATTGATCATCGCCGCCCTCACTTTTTGCCCCGCACCGCTGACACGTTTAGTGTGTTTGGCATAAGTATTCAGTTCTTTATAAAATTTGATCAAAGGTACCACGGTCTGTACGAATGCTGCATTGTCACTGCGCTCCTTCGCCGGTAACTGGAACAGTTCCCTGTAGCGGTTGAATAACTGCATCCGGATGCCGGTGGAATCAAAAGCCTTGATGGCATAATTGCCCGGTTTTTTCACCAGCAATTCCAGCATTTCCGCGTTCAGTTCGGGGATATAGCCGAACTCGCCATACAACGCGTAATCTGAACTTTTAAGGATTAGGTAAATAGGTATCCAAAAATCGAGGAAACCTTTCTTCAATTTGAACGGCGCTTTACCCAAACGTTCATATAATTGTTCTACACCAGCTTTTGCGCCTTGCGTAGAAACTAAGAAATCATTACAAACCTGGAACAGGGGCCTGAAACGGTAAGGGTCTTGGTCCCAATGAGGTTCCGCTAAGTGCCAACCCCCATCGGTTGCTGTATGGATGCCGGTCTGGCGGAGCATCGAGTAATAAATACTTTTTTGTGGCGGGAAGCCGGTGATACCCAGATCCTCAGCGGCTTCATTCAAAAATAAAGCCTGGAACAATTCTTTGCGTGCGGTCGAGATTGCCGGGGACAATTTGGTTTTATTCACTAATTCACTCCGTAATACCGGGGTTTGCGGGTAAACATCCGCACAGATTTCCGACAGCTTCTCGTTAAAACGTCGGGAGTGCATGATCGTCAGGTCTTCCGCACCGCCATAGAACCAGCGCACCACTTGCGGGTTGAAAAAGCTGTTCATCACATAATGATTCAACAAGTTGCGCTGCCGGTCAATGATCGCTTCCAGTTCGCGTTTAGCGATCCGGTCATTTTGGTGTTTATCACGCGCGATCTCCGCCTTTTCGATCTCTTCAATTAATCCTTTGATCTCATCCGGGTTCTGGTAAAGCCCGTAAAGCACTGCTTGCGGCTGCTGTCCCGAAATACGAATGACATCCTCAGGTTGCAGATAAGTACTAAATATAAGGTTGATATAGCCGTCGATCTCGCCGCGCTGCACTTCAGCTTCAAATGGGCTGTCGGTGATTTTATATTGAAAGACCCGTGGTGTACCACGATCAAAATAAACACGCTTAGCCGAAACGGTTGGAAAATCAAAATAAGTGCTCAGATAATTCACCACGTCATTGGCGCGGCTCACTTCAGCAGCGGCACTTGATAGCGCTACATCAATGTCCACGTCACTCGCCTCGTAAAGTGTATAGCGGGCGGTGCGTTTATAATAGCGAATAATAAAACGTTGCTCCAGATCGCTGATCACAGCACTCATTTCAGTAGTGGCCAGTACACCGTTCAAATAAATACTCAGAAATTGCTGGTCGATACGTGCGCTACCCGGCAGAAAGATTTGCAATAAACCGATTACTTTGACCACTGCCCGGTAATGATCCTGTTTCGCAAAATCAAATTCGCCGTCAATGCGCTCCAACGCATTCCTGATCTCGGCCCAATAACTGTAATCCGGGTTTCCTTTAGAAAGCAGGAAAGAGTTCAGGTTATAATTCAAATAGTCATAGACCGCATTCAGCGCATAAAAATTGGCCTTGGCCGCATCAAAGTCTTCCAAGTCAAAATAGTTATCGCCATTCAGGAAACTAAACAGCGAACGCTCATTTTGCCCGTAACGCTGTAAAGCCCTCGCCAACACAGCCGCTGACAAAATATCCAGCGGGTAAAGCTTCGCCGCCACTTCCGCATTGAAAAAGTCCCGCAGTGGGTAAACCTTTGCGGCTACGATGGCCTCAAATATTTCTTTAAATACCTGCGTTAATTTTCCAGGCACTTCTGCATTTAAACGCTGACTAGCCAGGTACAACAATTGCTCTACCGGCTCGTTAAAGGTGATCTCTTTAAAACGCCCTTTAACCTTCGTCCATTCATTGCGCTGTAATTTGGAAAGTTCCAAAGCGTAAGCCGCAAAATCCTGGTGCAACGTTGTCAGCCATAAAACTTCGTGCTCATCGCTGTTCACCAGTTCCGCTAATTGCTGTATAAAGTAAAGTTCTTTTTCCGGCTCATGCCGTGCGGCGTATTCCAGCACCTTACCAAATTCATCCAGGATCAGCACCACCCGCTTGCCCTGCGCATTCTCTTTTTTCAACAACACCGCCAGATCCTTCAATATTTGCTGCGGTTTATAACTGCCCGAGCCGATCAGTTCAGCGAACTGGTGAATAAAAGATTCATAATCCCCAACAGCCTTCAATATCCGAGTACCGGCCAATTTTGACCAGGGTTGTTGTTCAAAAAATAAAGCCTCGCCGGAGAAATGCTGTTCTAAGGCAGACAAGAAAGAAGACTTTCCGGTGCCATAGGCACCGATCAGGTTGATCGTGCGTTGTCCCGCGCGGTAACTGTTGCCGAGCATATCGAAAACACCTTGCACGTTGGACGTCAAAAAATATTGTGTCAAGTCAACTCCCTGGCGTAAAATGTTAACCGATGGCGAAAAATATTTAGGCATAATATCCCTCCAAAATTTCCCATTTATTGAATGATTCCCTTAATTGCAGCACCTGGTTACCTGCGGTTTCGCTAAAGTTTAAGCCCGGATATTCAGCCGCTAATTCCCGCAACTGTTCTTCCAAACCTTTTTCACTTAGTCTGAAGATTACCCCCGGGCTGTTCGGAGCCTCTAGCAAATCACCAAAAGCAATACTTTGGCCTTCTTCCCCAAAACGGTCCAAGATCGCAAAAAACAAAACAGCTCTCGGCAGGTCATAGCGAGCCTGACGCGACATCCGGAACCATTGGACCATCTTACCCGCCGTATTCTCTTTATAAAAATCGCTCAGCAGGTTCAGTTCTACCAGCAAATTAGCCGTTTCATCTTCCAGGTCCACCTTGCCGTCATTCGACCGCAAATAAGTCCTTAAAAACACATTTGCATCTGCCTCGTAAGTCTTATCACTGAATAGTCTAACCTCTTCTGCTTCAGTTTTCCGTTTCATGAAGTTGATCAGGTGGTCTTTCGAAAACTCGCTCCGTTCTTTGGTAAACTCATTAAAAAAGGTATTGAACAAATACAGCTTTTCATTTTTGATCGCCGAATAATGCAGCAGCCATAACGAACCGATGTCCTCCAGGAAAGGGTCATGGCCTTCAAATAAAAAACGGCCCAACACGGTCATTCCCTGGTGCTCACGGTCGATGATATGAAAACCCCGCAGCCAGAAACTGATCGACGTGACCATATTCTTACCCACACCCAGCGCGACCACCGCATCTTCGTCCCCAAAAGCCCGGCCATCCATCACAAAGTCATACCCCTTTTTTAACCAAAAGGTGCGGCAGACAAAGGTTTCGTGGCCTGAAAAGCCTATTCTCATAGTATAATCCCTCTAAACAGTATAAAAGCTATGTACCTAGCCAAGAACAAAACTATCTAATCTTCACGACAGCAATGGCAAAGACTTACCAACACTGCCCGCTAAAGTCCTGTGAATCAAATCAATGAACTGATAATCAAAAGATTATTACGTTGAAAAACAAAGAGGAATTTGCACTGCGACAAGCGTGCGTATGATCTCGTTTAGGTAACACGATAAAGATAAGGAATATTATTCAAAATAAACTCATATGACCCGGTAGGAAGAATACTGTATATAACTATAACAGATAGCAATGTAGAATCCCTTACTCAAAAGCAGTAATTATGTTCTGAATCTTATGATACTTACGTGGTAAATTTAACAATAGATAACTATTTATTATCATACAGATAACCTGAAATTTCATTTAAATATTTCAGCCCATCTAAACCCCAATCAAACCTTACAATAGGACATTACACAATTCGACGATATTATCACCTTCCTTTAATTAATCTCACCAATGTAAATTTTGAGTGTTTTTACTCTCGTATGTATTTCGAGAGTAAACATTACTCTAACCGATATCGGTTTTATATAAGCTATCTATAATGTTTAGTTCCTCCACAATCTGTAAATTTGCAATATGAAAAACCTTTGGTTTATAAGGCATGCTGAAAGTGAAGCCAATACAGGCTTGCCAACTTCTGATCCAGCCAGTATAGCATTAACAAGCCGCGGGTTGGAGCAAGCAAATTCTGTTTCCGAATTAATTGATATGAAGCCAGATTTAGTTGTAATGTCTTCCTACATCAGAACGCAACAAACAGCGGTCCCATTCCTCAAAAAGCACCCTAATGTTAAAACTGAGATATGGCCAATACACGAATTTGATTTTCTGTCACCCAAGCAATGCATGAATACAACTGTTGAACAGCGCAAACCTTGGGTAAAAACCTTTTGGGATAAATGTGATACAGGATATACTCACGGCGAAGACTCTGAATCATTCGGCGACTTTAAATCTCGGGTTTTAGCAAGTATAAAACGCTTGGAAAAAACAAGTGAGGAAAATATTATAGTCTTTGCTCACGGCCACGTAATTCGTGCAATTTGGCAGTATTTTATTACTAACAATACCTATATTGATAAAGCATGCATGGAATATTTTCGTGACAATATGAGCCGGTTACCCGTTCCTAATACTTCAATTTTCAAAGCTTCATTTGATGGTGAAATATGGAAAGTTATTGATCCGATTTTTAATTTGACATTAATCTAAGCGAGGAACTCGTAGTTAATATTACATCGATTGGTAAATTTATTTGAGCCAAAATGCATAATGTTTCCAATTAAATAAGGGTCAGAAAGTATTTATATCTGTACCTGTAAAGAAAACTGCCCAAAACTTTGTTGTTTAAGCCCGTTGAGAGGATCGGAACCTTGATTATAGCTAGCACCAAAAGATATGGACTTACTGCTGGTATTTATAAAATAATAGTTTACTCCAGCTTTAAATAGCTTCGTAAATTTTTCTCCATTATTTGTTGAATTAACTATTGCGTATCTATTTGTATAGTCAACTGTAAGTTCAATAAGTTTAGTTGGAGCTATAAGTTTTTTAGGCCTCGGTTTATTAATTGCAAATGATCCTGATAAATCGATCAAAGGCCTTAATACCGAACCAGCGGTTTGTTTATCCGAAGCAAAGAATTGTTGATATTGTGCTTCAAGATAAGGGCTGAATTGATAAGTGTATTTACCACCTGAAAGATAACCCGGGTGGTCCCAGTTCAACACATTCTTGCCATTTTTATAGCCTGCAATGTTAAGAGTAATTGATAATGAATGCGCACTGTCGATAACATCGTTTATGTACTTAATATTACCTGTTAATAATAAGCGTAAATTATCACTGCCACTTTGTAAATATTGTAAATTATATCCCACTTGATAATTGTTTTGAGGAGCATTTAATATCGTATTACGATGGTATTCAACAACCAGTTTGGACGTTACTGCGCTCGATGTTAATGGGCTAACTCCCGCTGAAACAGCAGCGTCTACTAACCAACTATCCTTTCCTCCGCTGGGAATTGTAAGTTGTAGTTGCGCTGGGCTTTGTTGTTCGTCAGCGGTTTGAAATGACTGCCTAAGCTGAAACCCCTTAAAAAAGGGTTCGCTCTCTGTAGAATCTTTCTGTTGGCAATATGCTGTAACAGTAAAAGTTAAGCAAAGCAGCAACAATAACCACCGGTTCATGATACTTCCTGTTTTATCAGATCGACAACTTGTTGTACTGTCATACTTGCAGATATCTCATCGCTTTTAACTGACGCTCCCGGCTTTTGTGTATTTACATATTTTTCAAGTTGTTCTGCAAAGTCAAGGCACATAGCATCGTTAAATCCAAGGTCGGATAAAGTAGAGGAATTGTCTAAATCGCTGGTTGTTCCGGATAATCCAGAAACACTAATAATGATTTGTTTTACGTCGTACTCAGTCATGATAATAAGGTTATAGATTATTTATAATAAATATATGTTAATTTATTATAAATAAAGTATTTACGATTATATTTATACTATTAAACCAATAACCATGAAACGCCTTATCACTTGTACTGATGGAACCTGGGATAAACCAGGGGACAAATTAAATGAGGAAGCCCTCGATTCAAATGTCTGTTTACTTTATAATGCTATTGCAGATGTTGATCAAAATGAAATCAAGCAATTAAAAGTTTATGACACTGGAGTAGGTACAGGCTACACTATAAAGGATAAACTTGCGGGAGGAATTACCGGCGAAGGCTTAGATAAAAAGATAAAGGATGTTTATATTTTTTTGATGCTGAATTACGAAAAAGGTGATCATATTTACTTGTTCGGATTCAGTAGGGGTGCGTATACTGCACGTAGCTTGGCGGGTTTTATACGAAATTGCGGTATCCTGAAACCGGAAAATCTTCCTTTGCTAGATAAAGCTTATGAGCTATACAGAGACAGAAATGACTACACCAGCCCGGTGTCTGATATGATGGTTTCATTCAGAGAAAACTATTGTTTTGAAAATATTACGCGGATAAAATTTATTGGCGTATGGGACACGGTAGGTAGCTTGGGTATTCCCTTTCCATGGTTTAATACATTTAACCAGGAAAAATATAAATTTCATGATATTACATTAAGCAGTACAATTGATTATGCTTACCAGGCATTAGCCGTTGATGAACACAGGAAGTTATTTGAACCATCGATATGGCAACTAAGCGATAATACCGAACATGGAACAACAACCGAATTAGAACAACGATGGTTTGCTGGAGTACATTGTAACGTTGGTGGCGGATATGCCGATAGAGGCCTAAGCAATATAACCCTTAATTGGATCGCAGACAAAGCCGAGGCAACAGGGCTTGAATTTAACAAAGATAAATTGGCGCTATATGAGGGAAATATAAAAGGTAAATTGGGTAACTCCTATACTGGAATATATCATTTATGGCCAAAATTTTTGCGTAAAATTGATATCCTTACCCATCCTGCACAAATAATAGACGAATCTGTTTATTTAAGAATGGAAAATGATCCTAATTATCGGCCTAAAAATGTCAAAGCTCGATGAGGTAATGCGCCCATTTATAAGGCTTCAAATAATATTTAATAGTATGACTAAATATGCTACTAAGCGATTTGGAGTAATTTTACATAGTCATATTTGCTATATTTTTCATCAGCTACTTTTTCTTTCTGCAAAGAAAGTAATTCATACTTGTTATACAGAGTAAGCTTGCTGGCGAAGTTACCGGCTAAGGATCGATAGTCATTAAGACCCAAATTTTTATTTGGAGTCAAAAGATCGGTAATCATTCACAAGTGGGTAACTATATGCTCATAATAATTACTACAACTAAACCATATCATGGAAAAGGACAGTTTAAATACCAAGCATGGGTATCGGCAACCGCCAAACGGATCTTTAATCGAAGGCATCGATCTGTTAATAGATCAAAATACACAGAAGCTTTGTGAAACTTATAATCAATCGTCAGGTGCAACGAGAAGTATTCTTTATTTATTGCTTGTAGTTACAGCTATTTCAGTGATCGCTGTTTTTAATAGTAATTGGGCGTTCAATTGGGATCATGAAAGAATTCAATTGTATAGCGACAGTGTTGTGATTTACAAAATTCAACTAAATAAATTTAGAGATTCATTAAAAAAAATGAAATGCAATAAAAAGGGCTATGTTTCCGATGTGGTGGCTCAAAAAAACTTCAAAGTTACTACTACACTCTTGGTTAATTTAAGTAATGTTCAAGCTAAGTTGAATGGGTTTATCAATGCTAATATTGAGAATAATGACGCTGTCAAGGTCTCTATTATAGGAGTTACAATTGACATTAATGATTTGGTTTCTATATGCGGGATTACCTTAATTATATTGTTAATAGTATTAAGATTTACAATTACAAGGGAAAAGCACAATTTAAAAATTGCGTTTAATTCTATTAATGAGCGATACAATTCTAGGGCTGATTATTTGAAATTACGGGAAATTTATATAAACGATGAATTAAGTTTTGCTATTTCAAAGGAGCTTACTAAAGATATTTCTAATAAAGAACGGATTATTTTACTTAATTCAAAAAATGGGGCTGAATGGGATGATTTAATTAGTGATATAAACTTTACAAGACGCAGGTACCATTACAATTTTTTATCAATGAACGAAGTATTTAATTTACCTTTATTGGATACAAATATCAACGAAAATAAAGATCCTTGGATTGAAAGGCACATCAAGAAATTTATTAATGTGTACCTGTTTTATTTCTTCCTTTTTGTTTATTCGTATGCAGTCTTGAATGATTTTTGTTCTTTAAAAAAAGCACGAACTGAAAGCCACTATCATACAGATATTATCGTTTTTATAAGCTTATTTTGCTTCTTTATGATTTTCAATCTTTGCAGGGACAGTGTAGAGCATAAGAAAATTGTAAATAATTTATTTTATAATTTCTGGACAAAAAACTACACTTATGATTATCAGGATTATTCTATAAAAAAGCTTCCTTTTTACAAATCTATAGGCTATCCAGCTATTATGATTGTTGGAATTTATTTGTTGAGTTTAATCATTCATTTTATATCTGGCTTGTTTTAAAGACGCAACCAACTTTATTGGTCATTTTGTTTAAGACTAGGACCATTTTACAAAGCTTTAAAGTAAATTTCCTAGTTGTGATGTTTGAAAAGTGAATAATTCCCGTTTGTGTTAAAGAAGATTTTAAAGTTACAGTAGAATAGGCTGTAAATAAAAGTTACTAGTAATGAGTTGAAGAAATTAAAATTAATACCTATCATTACATTGCTTGGCTAAGGCTCTTATTCATCCTTACCTTAAGAAATGAGTCCCTAGTTTCTTTAAAATTTGATTTCTTTCGATCATAGAACATTTGGGAAAAATGGAAATTTTAAAAAAAATATCGACTTAGCTCTACAGAATTAAAAATTTTTCCTAGTCGGATTATGTTTAGGTATTTTGATTTCAAAATTGAAAATCTCAGATGGCTGAATTTCCAGTGCAATGCAGACGGCTATTAAACCGCTTACTGATATGTTGTTAACCCCACGAATTATACGATATACTTGGCTGTAACTAAATCCGGTTCTATCTTGCACGTCTTCTAAAGTAATTTTTTTTAATTTGGAAACTTCCCATAAATGCTCTCTTATAATTTTCAAGTGGGTTGTATCTATGTACTGTTCAGCCATAGAGCAAAAGGACTTCAATAACCCAATTATTATTATTCCAAATTTGGAATAATAATAATTTTTTTTATATTTGATTTTGATTTAAATAAGAATAAAATAAATATATCCTCTTTAGGAGGCATTAATCAAGAGTCTCGTCGCACAAAGTATGACAGCCAAGACGCGAGGCAGTAAGAACAATGCTCATATCCGCTTTAGTGCTATATTAGCGCTTAAGAATAGGTATGGGCCTTACTGTGACCATGGTCTTGGCTGTCAATCAAGTGCAATGGAAGTAGTGTAGGTCCTGCCTATTTTTATTTAACGATGGCTCATTCATAATGAAACAATGAAATCGAGACCATTATATCATATACAAGACTTAGCATATCGAAAGGCAAACTTTGATTGCTACTTGTTTTACATGAAAACATATTCTCTTCAAAAATTAATTAAGAATATCATTAAAAACCCTGAATGATACTGAAATAGGGCAATCCGATCAGTTAATAGTTAATCTCATCGGATTTCTTTTTGCATTAAAGAATATTTTTCTGCAATATGTGAATTTTGCCAAAAGCTTTAAATTCACTATTACCTTATATTGAAACAATATGGAAGCTTCACCTGGACTATCACATCTTGAAAACCAATTAACGCCACCTGAAAAGGTATTGGCAAATTTTTTTGCTGCCTGGCCTGTTGATGTCGTTAAGGAAAAATGCTTCTATTTGTTTAAGGCGGTAGTAACCCACCCTGATGGGCAACCAAAGCTTCCCGCCGAAGAAGTCGCCCTGTTTTTGGATCAGTTAACCGACCTGGTGTCCGCGGCTTATGAATTGCACCAGGCTAACAGGGTTTCCACAAACCCGCAACAGGAGGATGAGCATGAATAAACTTTGTGTGCACACCTGGCTGCTGCTCATTTCTCCCCCGGAGTGATCATGCCTTAATTAATCCCCTACAGTATCCTTAATTTTTATTGTTAAGATGATGAATGAAATTTTCATATCTCTCCATTTTAACAATAATTCACCGTTAACTTATTCCATCACAATACATCATCATTTTATAGGCTATGTCAAATAATCAGGCTCAATCTACAGAGAAAACACCATTAGAAGTTGTAAGTGAGTTTTTAACTACCTACAGTGTCGCATCAATAGAAGGTTTGCTAATTGAAGTGTTTGAGCGCTACTCACTTAATGGCCCCGGTAATAAAACCGGTATAAGCGGCCCCGAAGAAAAAGTAGCTATTTTATTTGATGACCTGGTGTTTCTGGTAGAAGCGCTTCATGGTGCAAAATCCGAATTTAATTCATCTGCCGGTTAAATAGTGTGCTATTTGGTTAAATGTTGTAAGGTTGTTACGGGATACAGAGTAGTTGTTTATTAATTAAATTTTTCACTTAGAATTTTAAAAATGAAACTCAAAATATGGGTAAGGGAACTGCTATGTCTTTTTTTAGGGTTTATCGCAATGGTTTTCACCCCCGGTTTTAAGGTTGATCAACCGGTAAATTTAGACAATTACAAGGCGCTTACCAAAGGTGATAGTTTACCTGCAATGGCTTCGTTTCCTGTATTAAATTACAAAAGCACCACTATTAACCTGGCTGATTTTAAAGATAGGCTTTTGGTGTTAGATTTTTGGGCGACCACGTGTGGCAGCTGTCTCGAAGCGATGCCGTCAATAGCAAAATTGCAGGAGCAATTTAAAGGGCATGTACAGGTTGTTGATGTGGATTATGAACATGCAGATTATGTGGCGGCCTATTTTTCTAAACATCCGGCTAAAAAAGCTTTAGGGCTACCGGTAATAACCGGCGATATATTGCTAAAGAAGGAATTTCCCTATCAATACCTGCCGCACGTCGTATGGATTCGCAACGGGGTTTTTATTGGAGCTACAGATGGCGATTACCTGAATGCCATTAATATAGAAAAGGTTTTGGCAAATGCTAACTTCACCTTTACAACAAAGGACCAAGTGAATGTTCCCGATTATCATGTGCCACTGTTTTTGGTATCAGGTAATAATGGAGCAACGGGAAGTATAATGGCTTCGTCGGTATTTACTTCCGCCATGCCGGGCTTGCAGCTTAAAGCAGGCTGGGATACCAGTGGGCAAAAAACACGTTTTTATGCGGTTAATCATCCATTACTAAATTTATTCGCTGTTGCATTAAATAGTGGCTTACCATTTATTCCCAACCGCCGCCTCCTGGCTATTCATGATTCTTCTCTCATCTTAAATCTTAAGCACGATTATGAGGATCAATGGGCCGCATCGCACACCTATTGCTCCCAGATCATTGTGCCGGGTAATAATTCAAAAGCGCAAATTAAGGAACTGCTCTTGGCAGAAATAAGATCGTCCGTTGGCCTTATCGGCGTAATTGCTAAATATGAAATGAATTGTCTTACGCTTTCTACGCCTGTCAACTCATCTACGGCTTCACTGCCACATCATAGTTTATATAAGCTTAAAGAAATTTCGATAGAGCCGGGAAAACCTGTTATTCTTCACCACATCGATCTGGATGATCTTGCCTGGCTGATGAACGAGCAGGCAATTCCTCCGGTTATTGTTGAAATAGATGATAAGCCTTTGGTATTTGATCTGGATATGTCTGCTTTACCAAATAGTGTAGATGTCTGGAAAAATTTGCTCGCAACTAAGGGGATAATGCTGAATACCTGTAAACGGCAACTGGATATGTTTGTGCTGACTGATGCTGATAAACATTTGCCATGATGCTATTTCAATGATGGGAGCTATTGCTTTTGCGCAAGCTATTATTTGGCCTTTAGGATAGCGGCATATTCTGTTTTTAACATCTAACAGCCTGTGGATTATGAAATAATCTTAAAACAAACCTTAAACAATTTGATATGAAAAAAATGATTTACTTACTGCTGATAGCATTCCTTCCCTTGCTGGCAAGGGCACAGGTACAGCTAAGTGGTACAGTTACTGATGCTGCTGATGGTCTGCCATTAAGAGGTGCTACGGTTAGCCTAAAGCACCACCGCCTGGCAGTTAATACAGATGCAGGCGGAAATTTTAAACTTACTATTAGCGATATGAATGATACGCTACGGGTGGCCTTTATTGGTTATGTTATGTATGAAAATGCTGTTCATAATATATCTGCCGGCATATTAACAGTACGGCTTGTCCCGGATCAGCATAACCTTGATGAGGTTACGGTATCCACCGGCTATCAGCAATTGCCCAAAGAAAGAGCGACCGGATCTTTCGACCAGATTGATAACACGTTATTTAACCGGGCCGTATCAACAGATGTCATCAGCCGTCTTGATGGTGTAGCAAGTGGAGTGCTTTTTGATAAGCGTCAGAATGCTGTGGACAATATCAGTGTACGTGGTTTGAGCACCTTAACATCAACCATTACACAGCCGCTGATCGTACTGGATAACTTTCCTTATGCCGGTGACATAGCGAATATTAATCCGAATGATGTAGAAAGCATTACCGTGCTTAAGGATGCCGCCGCTGCTTCCATATGGGGGGTGAAGGCGGGTAATGGTGTGATTGTGATTACTACAAAAAAAGGGAAATATAATCAGCCCTTACGGATTAGCTTTAACAGTAACGTTACCATCAGCGCCAAACCTGATGCTTTTGACATACCGACAATCAGCTCGTCTGATTTTATCAATGTAGAAGAGTTTCTTTTTAGTAAAGGTTATTATAATGCACAACTGAATAATAACACTACCCGTCCGCTGATATCTCCAGTAGTGGAACTACTGAATGAGGCCCAAAACGGCACAATTTCCACAGCTTCGGCCGATAACCAGATCAATGCTTTGCGGGGTATAGACGTTAGAAATGATTTCGAGAAATATGTCTACCGTGACGCGGTAAGCCAACAAAATAGCCTGGAACTATCCGGCGGAAATAATATAGCTGATTATAATGTAGCTATTGGTTATGATGACGATCTGCAAAGCCTTGTAGGTGATTCTTATTCCCGATTGACCATTAAAGACAATAACCAGTTTCGCCCCCTCAAAAACTTACAGGTAGAAACGGGAATACTTTACACGCAGAGTAATACAATAGCCGACAGTCAGGGAGGATATGGGACGCTTTTACCCGGGGGCAATAAATCCGCTCTGTTGCCTTACACTCAACTCGCCGACGCGCAGGGAAATCCTTTGGCTATGAACAAGAATTACCGTTCCAGCTATATTGATACGGCAGGGCACGGGCAATTGCTGGACTGGACCTATAAGCCTTTGGAAGAAACTAAACTTGCGGATAATACGATAAAACTGAATGATGTTTTGCTGAATGCAGCCGCGCAATACAAGATACTCCCTTTTGTAAATGCCGAAGTGCGTTACCAGTATGAGAACTCCTGGACAAACGGCAGTAATTATTACAGTGATCAAACTTATTTCGCACGTAACCTGATCAATAGTTATACCCAAATCTCCGGAAACACGGTAACTTATGAGATACCAGATGCCGGTATATTGGATCAGAACAAAAGTAACCTGCAATCTAACGATGTTCGCGGACAATTGAATTTTAACCCGCAATGGAACAAGGTTAACCGGCTTGATGCGATAATAGGCGGAGAAATCAGCCAAAGTTCCACTGATGCTTCAAATAATCGTTTTTACGGCTACGATGGCAATACACTAACCTCGCAAGCGGTAGATTTGGTAGATAGATTTCCAATTTATGGCAATTTAGCGCAGCCAACGGCAATCCCTTATGTAGATGGCTTAAGTGGCCTACTTAACCGCAACGTTTCGCTTTACGGGAATGCTGCCTACACATATGACGGCCGTTACACTTTCAGCCTGAGCGGCAGGAGGGATGCCAATAACTTATTTGGTGTAGAAAGCAATCGCAAATGGGTTCCGTTATGGTCGGGAGGTGCCTCATGGCTGGTATCCGATGAGCCTTTCTATCATTCAGATCTGTTCCCTTACCTGAAATTAAGAGCAACTTATGGGATAAGTGGCAATGTTAATAATAGCATTACCGGTCTAACCACCATTAACTATCAAACACCAAATTCGGCAAATAGTATCAGCGGTCAGCCTTTCGCTGTCATCACTAACTTCCCAAATCCGAACCTGACATGGGAACGGATCGGGATGTTAAATTTAGGTGTAGATTTCGCGACAAAAAATCACAGGATCAACGGGAGTATAGAATATTACCACAAGAACGCCTACGACTTGCTCGGGTTGGTGCCTGCGGATCCAACTGCTGGAACAGGTTCAATCATGGATGTCAATAGCGCGGATTTGGTCGAACATGGTATTGACCTTACATTGAACTCGATAAATACAACCGGGCAGCTGAAGTGGCAAACAGCCTTTTTACTATCAACCAATAAAAATACAGTTGCCAAATATTTATATACGCCGCCGTCCTATGCTAACTATATCAATAGCGGTTCAATCACACCTATCGTTGGGCAGCCTGCCTACAGCATTGTTAGCTATAAATGGGCGGGACTTGATCCAGCTAATGGAAACCCAAGAGCTTATTTGAACGGACAGGTTAGCGAGGATTACGACGATATTGTCAACAGTCCAGCAAAGAATGATCTGACTTACAGCGGTTCGGCCGTCCCCGAACTTTATGGTTCTTTACGCAATGATTTCGCATGGCATGCCCTGAGCTTGTCGGTTAACTTCACCTACCGGTTCGATTATTATTTCCGTCGTTTTGCGACAAGTTATAGTGACTTGTTTTCCGGCTGGCTGGGTTATTCAGATTTTGCCCAACGCTGGCAAAAGCCGGGTGATGAAAAGACAACCAATGTTCCGTCCATGGTTTATCCTGATGATGCCAACCGTGACCAGGTATATGACTACTCAAGCGCTACGGTAGAGAATGGTAATAATATACGCTTGCAGGATGTTCGGCTCGGTTACCAGTTCAACAAAACTAACTGGCCGGGTATCCCTTTTCGTGGCCTGCAGCTTTATGCTTATGCCAATAACCTAGGCATTGTTTGGCGGGCTAATAAGTTAGGCCTTGACCCTGACTATGGCACCGCTATCCCCGCCCCAAGAACAGTAGCAATAGGATGCAAAGCAGACTTTTAAATCATCATTATGAAAAATATAACCTCACTATACAAAACTAACGGTAGCTATAATTTAAATAATGTGCTATCCCAATCAATAATAATTGTTTTATTATTGATATTACCTTTCTCTTGTACTAAATACCTGGACGCTAAACCTGACAAATCACTTGAAATACCATCATCGCTAGCGGATTACCAGGCGATCCTTGACGAACAAGCTTTCAATAATGATTTTGCCTATGGCGGCTCGATAGCTTCCGATGATTATTTCCTGGCTTATACCGATTGGGAGTCATTGGATGTGAATAGCCGTAACATTTATATCTGGACGCCTACAGCAATCACTGACATGGATTGGACTTACGGATATATCAATATCCTGCGATGTAATGTTGTACTTAACGGGATCGGGCAGGTCCCGGTTAGCGGATCTACCATTGCCGAAAGGAATAATATTCAGGGGATAGCCGACTTTTATCGAGGCTATACATTCTATCAACTTGCTAATGTTTATACGTTGCCATATAATAAAGCAACAAGTAATACAGACCTGGGTATCGATATCAGGACAACAGCAGACATCACGCAAAAAACAACACGCAGCACGCTGGAACAAACTTACCAGCGGATTATCACTGATCTGAAGAATGGGGCTGCTTTAATGCCAGTGACGCCATTGAATAGATCCCGGCCGTCTAAGCCTGCTGCATTCGGCGCGCTAGCCAGGACTTACCTCGCTATGCAGGATTATACCAACGCTAATTTATATGCCGATTCCTGCCTGCAATTATATAGCACCCTGATCAATTATAATACGCTCGATACATCTTCGATCAATCCTTTTGTCTTATTCAACCCCGAAGTGATTTTTCATGCGATCGATTCGGGTTACGGTGACGTGGTAGACCCTTATTACGCACGAGTGGATACTGTACTGTATAATACTTATGCGACAAATGATATGCGGAAATATCTGTTTTATACCTATGCGGCTAATAATTATTATGCTTTTAAAGGGGATTATAGCGGCCAAAGTTATGGGCAACTTTTTAATGGGATAGCGACCGATGAAATTTACCTCATCAGAGCTGAGACTTATGCAAGATTAGGGAATACCGCGGCGGCAATTACTGATCTAAACACGCTACTCTATACCCGTTATCAAACAGGAACCTATACGCCTTACAGCACCTCGATGAATAACGAGGCTGCACTCGTGTTGATACTGAATGAGCGTAGAAAAGAGTTAGCCTTTCGAAGCGAGATTCGCTGGAGCGATTTGCGAAGGTTGAACCAGGACTCCCGTTTTGCGAAGACACTGACAAGGGTACTAAATGGACAAGTATTTACGTTGCCCCCGAATGATAAACGGTATGCATTTTTACTACCAGTTGCGGTTATTCAGGCAAGTGGAGTAGCGCAGAATGCTCGTTAAAATAAAGGGAGAGTTTAAGACTCTCCCTTTATGAAAATTAATTTTTCAGGAAAACATCACCATCCGCTGTGTCTTTGTCAGTAATCCTACTGGCAAGGCCGCTATTTATAGATGGTTCAGTTGGAGTGTTTGGATCAGCAGGAGCTTGAATTGCACAAATATTATGATTACCGGCACAACTTGGTGAGCCTGAAAGTTCAGTATAGCTTGATTCAGATGTAACTGAACCGCTTACATATTCCCAATAAGGATTAGCAATAGTTTTCCTTACCGGCGCTTTAAAAGCGAATGCAGAGCTGATTCCTAATAATAATGCAATTGCAGATAAATTAACTTTTAGATTTTTCATGATTATGGATGCTTTTTTGGTCAAAAAACAGACGAAAAACTTTAATAAAAGAAATTATGCCTACTCTGTCCAAAGGTTTTCGGCTCCCCCTTTTTTAAAAACTAATTACTTTATTCCTATTTATCGGATACTGTTAACCTCCTTTCTTTTAATTTAATGGATATAGCGATGAGGTTTAGGAAAATGAAAATGACGTTGATTATCAGATGCCCGGGCCAGCCGAGACCTGTTAAAATTCCTCCGCAGGGACAGGATTCTCTATTCCACCAATGTAACAAAACAAGAATTATGTAACCTGTGAACAAAATTAACAGTACAAGTGAAAAGCCTAAACCTGCCAACGTGCTCTTGCGGAATAATAACAACCCACTCGCAATCAGTTCTGAAAATGGAACCAGGTATTGTAATACATCGGCCAAGTGATGCGAAAAACTCTGATTGTAAAGCTGGTCGTGAAACATGGAAAAGTTAAGCAATTTGCTTACTGCTGCGTAAACAAACAGGAGAATTATTAGAGCTGGGATCAATTGGCTAAAAATGGTCTTCATTTCACTTGTGTTTATTGACACAAAAGAACGGTAGATCAAATGCTAAAAACAGTATGAAAATGGTATAACCCAAATACACAATTAAATGAATACACAATATCAATTTTTCAGCGAACTATTTTTAAGAACACCTTATTATAGTTTTATTAATTACAATCCTGAACGCCTCTCCGAGGTAGTAAACGAAAGTGCTTTTAGGAATGCGCTTTATCTGGCAAGCCCGGTGTTTTACAATATTATTGCGGGCAGGAATTTTGATTTAGCAAAACTCAATGACAAAGAAAAATTAACATTATTAAAGTATTATAATAGGATGTGCTTCCGGCCAATACCATTTGGCAGTTTCGCTTCATTTTCAATAACTATCTGGGGAGAAGGGAAAACTTTAAAATTGGTTAATAGCGATGAAATAATATTACATCTATTACCTGATCAAGATTTGTTAATGAGAGATTTGCTAAAGAGCGATCCTACTGCGGATAATATCGTTACTGTAAATCCGGGACTTTACAAAACTGCGGATGAATTCAGGTATTTTAAGTCTAATCGGGATTCTAAAGGACGTCGTAAATTTAGCGTTGACGCGTTGCCAATTGAAGATTTTCATAAAGAGATGTTTGATTTGTTGCGTAAGAAAAGATATACAACAGAGGAACTAGCTTGTTGGCTTGTTGAGGAAACAGGTTGCGAAAAAATGCAAGCGTTTGATTACATTGATTTCTTATTAAAAGAACAAATATTATTGGATAATTCTGCTGGTTCTATTATAGAAGAAAAATTTAAGGACTTACCTGCAGGAGCGTTAAATGCAACAGGTGAATTTTGGAATAAATGGAGAAGGGTGATTCTAACGGAAGATTTATCGATCGCAGAAGCCGCTGCTGATTTTAAGAAAATTAAGCCATCCATTGACAACTCGGATCGTCAACTTTTTTATGCAGGACTAGAAAGACCGGCCGTGGGCAGCGCATTAGGCAAAACGGAGCAGATTGAGTTAAATTCCGCAGTACAAGCATTAATTTCACTTTCACTTCCCCTGTCATCTGGTAAACTAAGAAAATTCATCAAAGAATTTGAGGATAAGTTTGACCGGCAAAGAGTTCCATTATTAGAAGCAATCGATCCGGATATTGGCATAGCTTATGGTAGTATCGCCGCAGGACCGATTGGGGTTTTGACAAATATCGATTTTCCGGATACTTTATCGGTAAACTCGACTATGGAGTGGACCGATATTCATAAGATGTTATTCCGACTGATGAGTGCAGCACAACTAAAGGGATGTTCAGCAAGTATTGAGATTACTCCTGCCGACCTGCCGAACATTAAATACCCGGTAACACCGGTTTCTATGGCGGTTATGTTCCGAAAAACTGAAGAATATGTAGTTATCGATCATGTTGGTGGAATAACAGGAAATTGGGTCATTGGACGATTTTCCGCTTTTTCTCCCGATGTGCTCAAACTTTGTCGGAAAATCGTTGCAGCGGAAAATGCACAACATCCAAATGTGATTTTTACCGACATAGGGCAGCTTTCCGACAATCACGCAGATAACATCAATCGTAGAAAGAGAATGTATCCATTTGAACTTCCTATTAATGTTTATTCCGATGTTTCTTTTGAAAAACAATTGCGCCCAGATGATTTAGTATTGTCTGTTCGGAGGGGAGAGCTCATCCTTGAGTCGGTGAGCAAAGACAAAAGAGTCATACCTAGGCTGCCAACGGCATATAATTACGGAAATAATCAACTTTCATTATTTCAATTACTTTGCGATATGCAGTATCAAAGTTTACAAACTGATATACATTTTGACTTGGAAAATTTTTTTCCTGGACTTAACTATTATCCACGGGTTATTTTCGGTAAAACTATATTAGCGATGGCAAAATGGAGATTTGAGGAAAAGGAAATCTTAGCGTTGATCAATAAAACTGGTGGAGATGTGATGACCAAAATTAAATCATTCAAATTAACATACAAGTTACCGAAACGTGTTTGTCTAACTTTTTCGGATCAACAATTAGTTTTTAATCTCAGTAATTTGGAAGAGGCAGTTTTTTTCTTATCCTGCTTGAAAGGTAATAAAAGTATTTTGTTAACGGAATATCTTTTGCCTGGCCGTAATGTAAAAGTAGGCGACAAGCCCATGGCAAGTCAGTTTGTAGCCTTTTTAAAACATGAAGAGAAAATTTATAATGAAGTTAAAAAGGAATTCCGAATAACAACAGAGACGAAAAGTCGCATTTTTATGCTGGGCAGTAATTGGTTATACTTAAAAATATATTGCGCACCCCAAACAGCTAATGAGGTTCTGAATAAAATTGTTGACCCCTTAATATGGAGCGATCGGTCAAAAGTTGTTAGATGGTTTTTCATAAGGTATCAAGATCCTGATTTTCACTTGCGTTTAAGAATAAATATAGAAGGTGAGCAAATCGGGCGCATTCTCGATGTTTTAGCAAAACTTGTCGCTATGCCAGAAAATAAGGGGCTTGTTAAAAATTATGTTGGCGACAGTTATCAGCGGGAAATCGAAAGGTATGGTGATGATATTATTGAAGACGTAGAAGAGCTTTTCTATTCAGGTAGTATGATAATAAAACGATACGTTGAATTACAAACCGAAGAAGAATCTGGTCCAAATAATATTCAGCTCGGAATCTCAATAATGAATGGAATGATGCAAAGTTTTTTCTTTGAGCTTAGTGAATCAATAAATTTTACTGAGATGATGATCGAAAGTTTTTCAATTGAATTTGGAGTAAACAAAAAACTAAAGATTGATTTGGACGCTAAGTATAGAGAAATAATTGACGGACTGATCCCATATTTAAAAAATATGTATTCTTACAAGGGACTTATGTTTTTTATTCACAACCTGATGAACAAAACAAAAGATATCTTTAGAAAGATTGCAAACCGTCCTGATAAAGATAAAAATTTATTATTGGCCGATTTGATACACATGCAAATGAATAGAATCTTTGAATTTGAACAACGTAGGCACGAATTCATGTGTTATTATTTTTTGAATAAATATTTAGTCACAAAGAAAGAGAGATCAAGACGGGGTCTTAATTAGTATTTCTCTTTTACTTAAGAATACTGATTGATTCATCTTCTTTTTAAAATCCGCACGATATGCCCGCCCGATTGGAAGAAGTAACATTTCTGCCAATTTAACACCACTGTAATCAAATGAGTATATAAACTTATGGTTGACGATATGCGATTTATGAATTCTAGAGAAATTTATAGGATTTAACTTATCCATTATTTCACTTAAGGTCAGATAGGCAAGGACTTTGTCATTATTGATGAAAATCTCAGCATAATTTCCTGCACTCGTTACATATTGTATTTCATCAATAATAATTTTAACGTGATTGCTTTTTGTACCTGTTTTAACAAAGAAGTATTGTGACATACCATGATCGTTGTTGATGAATTCGGTGATAGACCTTTTTGCTTTAGAAATGCATCTCAAAAAACGTTCGTAAGATATTGGTTTCAATAGATAATCTATGGCATCTTTCTCGAAAGCCTCGGCGCCATATTCTTTAAAAGCCGTGATAAAAATTATACTGGTCTTCATGGTTAAAATTTCCGCCATTTGTAAACCATTGATATCCGGCATGTCGATATCAAGAAATACCAAATCGGGTGAAAATCGCGCTATTTCATCCAAGGCTTTTAGTGGTAAACTGGAAGAACCAGCAAGGTTTAGCCCTGGTGTTATTTGGATAAACTCCTCCAAGACGCGCACGGCATGGAATTCATCGTCTAGTACATAGCATGATAAACTCATAGATTTATTTTTAATGATAATTCAAAATATTCTTCTTCATCAGAGACATACCATACGTAATTGCCTTTGTAGCTATGGTCTAAACGAATTTTTACATTTTCTAATCCAATACCCTTTAAACGTTCAGTGCCACTATCAGCTTTTTTTAGATTCCAGGTATGAAAATGTAAACTTTCACCTTCTAATTTAATTGATAAAATAGCTTTGGCTTTTCGATCACTCAAGTTTGCATGTTTGAATAGATTTTCACTTAGTGTGAGCAAAATCAGGGGCACAATTTTTAATCCTTTAAAATCATCATCAATTTTGATGTCTAAAGATAAAGTATAATTAAAACGATAGCTATTCATTTCAACTAGATTTCTGATTTGCATTATTTCATCGTCGACAAAGATTTTTCCATCTACGCTTGTTTCATTTAAGCTAAATCTCATAATGTCAGCTAAAAGCTCTACCGCCCTTGCTCCTTCGGCAGAGCAATTGTATACACTGTTATATATAAAATTTAAAGCATTGAAAAGCATGTGAGGATTAATTTGCTGTTGCAGATAAGCATTACGGCTTAAAGCAAGCTTATGTTCCATTTCATTTTTTAATATTAGTTGTTGTTGTTCACGTAATAGAACTTGTTTTCTGAAATAAGAAATATGGCCGGCAGCCCAATAAAAAATGGCCAGAACTGTAAAATAGCCGAATCGAAATATATTACCGACAATGATTTCTGTAATAGAATGATGAGTATACCTAGGTAAGAGCTTAAAATATATTAAGATGATTCCAGTAAAATATTTTAAACTCAGAAAAAAGAGAATAATAAATAAGAATCCTACCAATCCTAAAAGAAGTCTAGGGGATAATTGATTAAAAGTAAAGTTCAACAATACAACTATATTATAAAATAAAGCAATATTTAAGCTGTAATAAATAAGGTAGATGTAGAAATGATCAAGTTTTCCAGTAGTTAATTTTAGGATAATTAGCTCATAAGTTATAAAAAATACCCAGCAAATTGCATGAATTAATATTGCACGGTTTAAAGTAATTAATAAAAAATTGCGAATAGATAAATCTAATAATTTGTCGTACACATATTTAAACCAGTTGTTCATGTAATAAGTTTTTTTAGGTCTGTTTTAACAATTAAATTAACGAAAAAATTAGATCATGAAAAAAATATTTAAAAATTTCAACAAAAAAACGCAGACACGATTTGTTTTTAATCAAACTAGTTTTACCGACACAACATCAACTCTCGATCCAACTAGCACAAATACTTTGTCCACTACACATATTTATAAAAATCAGGTTGAACTAAACAAGTAATCCAACTTGCCATGTTGATAAATGAAATTGACTGGATTTATGAGATATTAAGTAAACAATCATCGAAAATTGTAACTGCTGAAGAAACAAAATTTGAAATTGATAAATTAGATCTAAAATTCAACAAGATTCGTGCTACATGGGACATGGTCGTTTTTTCGCGGGTGGCAAGCTGTAGCTTGAAACGTTATTTTCAATTACATTTAGAAGGTATCCTAGACATCTTGGATACCTTTTCCTATTTTGAGGATAGTGATAACAAAGAAAGTCAAATCGTTGTCTTAAAATATATTCGAAGTAATTTGGAGAGTCTATTAATGTATCTAAAAAAAAACTTTTACATATACCTAAACCTCAATATAAAAGCGCCCCAATATATTAAAAGGACATTTTTAAATTCACTTCAATTTGATATTTATTCTCTTAAGGATTTTTTATTTACGGCGGCAATAGATGTAGATCTTAAAACTTGTTTATCAGTTTGGCTGGAACAAGTTAAGAAAGAGTCTGCAACAAAGGAATATACTTTTGCAATGTTGGATTATATTATTGATATCTTAACTGAGATAAAAAAAGATTTACAGCTTGAGGAAATAGATGCAACAGCCACTTTATCAGAGAATTTGATGTTCGCTAATTTCAATTATCTTGGATTCTTTCAATATAGACAATTGCAAATACAAAAGGGGACAACTAACATAGACGATAAAACTAAATTAAAAATACTAAAAGATGAAAGGCTTTTGCTTAAATTTTCTGAAGAGTCAACTGTGGTTTATGATAATCGCTGGCCGAGTCTTAAAACGATGTTGCTAATCTGGGTCGGTGAGGAGATTGAATCTACGCAGCAGTCTATAAAAGAAAATGAGAAAAAATATAAGTTGTTACATCGGCACAAACTGTATTATAATATATCGGTCGCTCACCTTGCCCTCTTAACTAAGTTATTCCAAAAAGAGAATTTTTTCGGCGATGTAAGTTTAACAGAAATTTTCAAATTTATGAGTATTCATTATCGAACCAAAAGACAAGATAATATTTCATTAGGTAGTATTAGCAAATCATTTTACAGCACCGATCAAGTTACTGCGGCAGTAGTAAAAGATAAACTCCAAAATATGATCAATAGGATTAATCGTGATTTTTTTCCGGTATTGATTGTAGCAATGCTATTTGTCCATGCCTGATTAACACCTCTGTGAGTTCTCCAAGCCATTTGTAATTAAAGGCTTTTTTCCTAAGTAACTTATCAGTAGGAGTGTCAACAATCTCTTTTAAGGTAGTAAATCCCATTATGTCTGAACAATTACAAAATTGCTCACTAAAACCAATTTCAATTAAAGGCAAATGTAACAGATCGGCGTTCATATACAGTGCTATTAGTTAGGCGAATATAAATATAAATAGATTAAAACTACTTATTAGTAGGCTCTAATAAAGGGTAATATAAATCTTTTCTTTTGATTTATTTTACCGTTATGGATAAGTTGAAAAAAATGGGTGCACGTATAAAATCTTTGAGAAAAGAAAAGGGGTACACCAATTCTGATCAATTCGCTTATGAAAAAAATATCGCCCGTGCGCAGTATCAGCGATACGAGAATGGCTCTGACCTTAGATTCTCTACAATAGTCAAATTAGTTAAAGCATTTGATATGGATCTGAATGAATTCTTCAGTAAGGGATTTGAAGATTAATTTTCAGTAAGCTTAACTCTCACATCACCGTTTATAGATTAAAAAGTAAATATGCAATTTCTTGTACGTTGTTCTAACGTATTTTTTTAATAATTAGTCATAGAACTAAGAAATAGTTTAATTAGCCGCGATCTGAGAATTTATAGCCTATCGGCTCTCGTGGTTTGTTTTTATCGGACATGAGTTGTTTTAAAACACCAAATAAATTTTGAATTTGATTGTCATGGTCAATTATCAAACCTTCCAATCTTTCCATGTTTAACATCAGATCCTTTGTGCTAAATATAAATTCTCTAATCTTTATAAATACCTCAATGATCTTGATACTCATGGAAATTGCCTGGTCACTTTTTAAAACGTTTGCCAACATCAAAACCCCATGCTCGCTGAATGCGTAGGGTAATGTGCCGCCCAGATACTGTTTTGATGGTATCGCATTTTGCGATACCATGAATTCTACTTCCTCGTTAGATAACTGGAACATAAAATGCTGCGGAAATCTTTCAATATTTCGCTTGACCTGTTCTCTTAACCTTATGGCTTTGACTCCGTACATCTCTGCCAAATCCCTGTCAAGCATTACTTTGATATTCCTGATAATGTAAATCTTTTCAAAAATATTTTCTTCGTTAATCATTAAGGGAGCTTTCATGTTGGGATTTTTTTATTTTGTTTTTAGATAGGGCAAGTTTTTTCTTCAGGGATTGCATATCGTGGCTTACCTTTACATCAAGGATTTTTGCGTAATGCTGAGTGGTTTTTAGTAAGGTATGGCCGAGCATTTTACTAACGGTTTCAATCGGAACGCCATTAGATAGTGTGACAGTAGTGGCAAAGGTATGCCGGGCCAAATGAAAAGTCAGGTGTTTACTGATACCAGATAGGTCGGCGATCTCTTTCAAATAAGCATTCATTTTTTGATTGCTTAATACAGGTAACAAAAGATCCTTATTATCACATTGCGGGTGATCTTTATACTGTTTTAATATTTTAAGTGCTACCGGTAGAAGCGGAATACGGGAAGAAATGTCAGTTTTCTGACGGACAGTAAATATCCATTGTTCGCCATCTATGCCCGCAGAAATTTCGCTTCGCTTTAATTTTTGAACGTCGGCATAAGAAAGGCCGGTATAACAACAAAAGACAAAGATGTCACGGACTTGCTGTAACCTGTCTATGGTAAATTCTTTGATGGTGATTTTGTCAAGTTCCTGAGCCGATAAATATGTTCGTTCTTTTGCTTTGGCGGTAGATTTAAATTTAGCGAAAGGGTTTGTGGTAAGCCAGTCATTTGCCAGGCAATGATTGACTATCTTTTTTAAGTGTTTTATATATTTCGCCGCAGATACGCCCGAACATTTGCAGACTGACTTGAGATAAAATTCAAAGTCAACAATGAATTCATGATTAAGGCTTTTGATCTCAATATCATTGCGCCCATAATTTGCTTTCAAAAATGCGGTGAGGTGTGTTACGGAAGTATTATATCCTTTAAGTGTGTTAGCTTCAAAGCCATTGCCCAGCAATGATTTCACCCGCTTATTATGTTCTTCGAATAATTGCATCAAAAACCGGTTCTTTTCGGCTTTGCCAATAAATTGATTTTTGAGATTCTCTGCGCTGATTACCTGACCGGTTTCTAATAAGAACTGGTGAGCCTGCCTGATTTTACTTTGTAAAGTGTCGAGATAGTTGTTAAGCATCCGGGATTCTTCTTTTGAGCCAATGCAGCGTCCCGCTTTGCCATTCCAGCGAAGTGGATCACATTCTCTTCCGGACGAAATTTCCGCCCTGCGGCTATCGACAGTAATTCGGATGTAGATTGGAACAGAACCCCCGTTCCAGGTCTTTTGCTTCTTTAAATAGAAAAGAAGAGCGAAATTTTTGTTCATAAACAAGCATTAAAGGGTAAAACAAAGTTAAGCTTGCAATGATCTCGGAACAAGATGTTTAACTATTGAACAGGTTATTATTCAGACAGTTAACTGTTTTTAGGTGAGTGAAATTTAGGCTCTCATTTACTCTCCCTATCGCTCTCCATTTTGGTGAGTTTTAATGAATAAATTAGGCTTTTGATAGAAAGAAAAAAGGCTGTAAATCAATGATTTGCAGCCTTTTGTTGTGTTTTGACACTGTTTTTAGTAGCCCGTAGGGGAATCGAACCCCTGTTTCTAGAATGAAAATCTAACGTCCTAACCCCTAGACGAACGGGCCTTGTTTTTTATATATTGTCTGCGACATTTCTACCGAAGCGTTCCCTTATTTTGGGACTGCAAAGATATGCGTTTATCGATAATTTAAAAATATTTTTTAAAAAATATTTCATTATTTTTTTGATCGCCCTAAAATCATAATCCGCAAACAAAAAGTTGGCAAATACATTGTTAATTATGATAACTATACCACTATATTTATAAAAAACTATAACCCTCTGCACATGAAAGCATTATGGAATGATCAGGTGATTGCCGAAAGCGATAACACCGTAGTTGTTGAAAATAATCACTACTTCCCCAAGGAAAGTGTAAAACCTGAATATTTAAAAAAATCAAATACTCATACCACCTGCCCTTGGAAAGGCTTGGCCTCTTATTACTCGCTTGAGGTGGATGGCAAGGAAAATGCCGATGCGGCATGGTATTATCCCGAGCCAAAATCAGCGGCTGCAAACATTAAGGATTACGTAGCGTTTTGGAAAGGCGTGAAAGTAACAGAATAACACGCTTACTATGAAAGAATACGATGCTATTGTTATAGGTGCGGGCCAGGCCGGCGTGCCATTATCCAAAAAATTAGCCGGAGCCGGTAAAAAAACGTTGATTATTGAGAAGAGATTCATAGGCGGCACTTGTGTGAATGATGGGTGCACGCCTACTAAAACATGGGTTGCATCAGCCAAGGTGGCTTATACGGCGGCTCACAGTGATTTTTTAGGTGTGAACGTAAAGGATTACAAGGTTGATATGGCCCAAATAAAAAAGCGCAAGGATGATATCGTGATGAAATCGCGCATGGGCGGTCAGAAAGCAATAGAAAATACAAAAAACCTCGACCTGATTTTTGGCGAAGCCATGTTTACCGGCGAAAAGGAACTCTTAATTGAGCTAAATGAAGGCGGTACATTACAAGTAAAAGCCGGGTTGATATTTATTGATACCGGCGCAAAGACTTTAATACCCGATATTGAAGGATTAAAGGATACCGGATATTTAACTTCAACAACCATACTTGAATTGGACGAGGTGCCGGAACATTTATTAATTGTGGGAGCCAACTATATCGGGATGGAGTTTGGACAGATGTTCGGCCGTTTTGGAAGTAAAATAACTATGCTGGAAAAAGCCGCGCGCGTATTATCCCGCGAGGATGAAGATATAGCCGAAGCGATGCATAAAATACTTACGGATGAGGATATTACCATTTATACCAACGCACAAGCGCTAAGTTTTAAAGAAACTAAAAAAGGTAACATAAAAGCTACGGTATCGATAACCGGTAAAGAAGAGGAAATTAAATGCTCGCACGTGCTGATCGCAATAGGTCGTGAGCCGCAAACCGAGGCTTTGCAGTTGGATAAAACAGGCGTAAAGGTTGATGAAAAAGGTTTTATTGTAGTTGATGATAAGCTGGAAACCAATGTAAAAGGTATATATGCATTGGGTGATGTAAAAGGTGGACCGGCGTTTACGCATATTGCTTATAACGATTATACTATTGTATTTCGTAACCTTTTTGAAGGGACAGACTACACAACAAAAGAAAGACCGCTGCCATATTGTATGTTTACCGATCCGCAATTGGGCCGCATAGGGATTAGTGAAGAGGAAGCTAAAAAGCAGAAGCTGAAAGTGAAAATTGTTAAATTGCCTATGGAACACGTAGCGAGGGCAATAGAGGTTGGCGATACGCGCGGTTTTATGAAAGCGGTTGTTGATCCGGTTACTAAAAAAATATTGGGCGCAGCTGTTTTGGGTACCGAGGGCGGCGAGGTAATGTCGGTGCTGCAAATGGCGATGGAAGGTGATATAACTTATGATAGGATCAGGTATTGCGTGTTTGCGCATCCTACTTATTCCGAATCATTAAATAACTTATTTTTAGGGCTGGAAGATTAGCCACCACATATGATAAAAGTTGAACATCTGAGCAAACACTTTGGTAAGGTAAAAGCGGTAGATGATATATCTTTCAACGTAAACAAGCATGAAAATCTTATCCTGTTAGGCACCAGCGGTTGTGGCAAAACCACAACCCTAAAAATGCTGAACAGGCTGATAGAGCCTACGCATGGTTCTATCTTCATCAACGATAAAAATATTTTAGACGAACAGCCCGAAATTTTGCGACGTGGCATTGGCTACGTGCTGCAAAATAACGGGCTGTTTCCGCATTATACCGTTAGCGAGAATATTGCCATTGTTCCGCAGCTGCTTAAGTGGGATAAAAAGCAAATCCAACACCGTGTTAGCGAATTGCTGGAAAAATTACACTTGTCTAAAGATTATCTCAACGTTTATCCTAACGAATTAAGCGGCGGCCAGCAGCAGCGTGTTGGTTTGGCAAGGGCATTGGTTGCCGATCCGCCGGTTTTGTTGATGGATGAGCCTTTTGGCGCTTTGGATAATGTGACCAAAGCAAAAATCCATGCCGAGTTTAAGGCTTTGGATGAGCTGAAAAAGAAAACCATCATCATGGTAACGCACGATGTGCAGGAAGCCTTTGAACTGGGCGATCGTATTTGCCTGATGGATGCCGGGAAAATCGTGCAGCAAGGCACACCAACTGATCTGTTATTTAAGCCGAAAAATAAGTTTGTTAGAGATTTTTTCCAAGAACAACGGTTGCAGTTGGAGTTTAAAGCGATCAAGCCCCCTCCGCCCCCTGAAGGGGGAACTTTTGAATTGCACGGTGCTGTTTTACCTGCAGATTTAAGTTTGTGGGCGATGATGGAGCAATTAAGATTTACTAAAGATGAAAACATCGCTGTTTTCGATCATCAGCATAAGGAAGTAGGAGCGTTGCGTTTTGAAGATTTAATGTCGGCTTTTTATCAATATAAAAACCATCAATCCCATGAATGAGCAACAGCAAACTTTGTGGGATTTTATGCGGCAGCAAAGCGATAAGCTGGCTACCCAAACGCTGGAGCATATCGGGTTAACGTTTATCTCGCTGTTTTTGGCTGTGTTGGTTGGTTTGCCTTTGGGTATCCTCATCTCACGCAGAAGAAAATTATCAGGTTCGGTATTAGGTATTGCCGGAGTATTGCAAACTATCCCAAGCATTGCTTTATTAGGTTTTATGATCCCGTTATTGGGTATTGGTCCAAAACCCGCAATTGTGGCTTTGTTACTCTATGCCTTATTGCCAATAATCCGCAATACCTACACAGGTATTACCGGGGTTGATGCTGCCGTTAAAGAAGCCGCCACGGCAATGGGCATGAGTAAATGGCAAATATTATTTAAAGTTGAGTTGCCGCTCGCTATGTCCGTTATTTTGGCCGGAATCCGTACTGCTACGGTGATAACGGTTGGCGTGGCAACACTAGCATCATACATTGCGGCGGGCGGCTTAGGTGAGTTTATTTTCGGTGGGATCTCGCTTAACAATACCAATATGATTTTAGCCGGGGCAATACCTGCGGCTTTACTCGCCATCATTTTTGATTTTCTGTTGTCGAGGCTTCAAAAATTCAATTTAAAAAAGGTAAAAAGGGCGGCTTATGCTTTGCCCGTTTTAATTGTGCTGCTGGCATGCTTTTATTTTATTCCATCGGCCTATGGCAGTAAATTAACCGCCGGTTTTACGCCCGAATTTATGGGCAGGCAGGATGGTAACCTCGGCCTGCAAAACAAGTATCATTTAAAAATTCATACCATCGTAATCAGCGATGCGGTGATGTATAAAGCGGCATTTGAAAAGCAGTTAGATGTGATCAGCGGCTATTCAACGGATGGTAGGTTAAAGGCTTACAACCTGATAGTTCTCAAAGATGATAAGGGTATTTTTCCGCCATATTACGCTGCGCCGATAGTTCGGGAGCATGCTTTGAAGCAGTTTCCTGATCTTGAAAAAACGCTAAATCTACTATCCGGAAAAATTAATGATGCTGAAATGACTGAATTAAACTACCGTACCGACTATCTTCACGAAAGCCCGGAGAAGGTAGCGAAGGATTTTTTAGTATCTAAAGGTTTATGGCGGCCGGAACGTGGCGGTAACTCCGGAACTGTAAGAATTGGTTCAAAAATATTCGGCGAGCAATACATCCTGGCAAATATGTATAGCATGCTGATAAAGGGTTATACCGATTATGATGTAGCTACCAAAACAGGTTTAGGCGGTACCAAAATTTGCTTTGATGCTTTAACCAATAACCAGATAGATTTTTACCCTGAATATACAGGCACGGGTTTACTGGTAATTTTACAGCCATCATCAAAAACAATAGATTCGGTAGAAGTTAGTAAGGAAACTACCTACAATTACGACAAACAAGAATTTAGTAAACGTTATAACATTAAATGGCTACAACCCATAGGTTTTAACAATGCCTATGCTTTAATGATGCGGCAAAAACAAGCGGCCGATTTAAATGTTAAATCAATTACGGACCTCAAAAAATACTTGGACAAAAAATAGATCCGATGGAAACAGCAACTGAACTTTACACAGCGCAATCAACGCTTGCCGAACGCTACTTAAAAGTGCGTAAGCATACTGAACATATTTGCGCGCCCCTGCAAACCGAGGATTATGTGGTGCAGCCTACGGCGGATGTTAGCCCGCCTAAATGGCATATTGGGCATACAACCTGGTTTTTCGAAACCTTTATTTTAAAGCCCTACGCAACCGATTACCAGGAATTTAATACAGAATATAATTACGTATTTAATAGCTATTACGAAACCGTTGGCAACCGTGTAATCCGTACAGACAGAGGTAATTTAAGTCGCCCAACGGTTATTGATATTATGCGTTACCGCAAGTATGTAGATGATGCTATGAACAAATTTTTGTGCGAAGAGCCATCTGACGAAGTAAAAGAATTACTGGTACTTGGCTTTAACCACGAGGAGCAGCACCAGGAACTTTTATATACTGATATTAAATACATTTTAGGGCATAACCCGCTGTTCCCGGCTTATTCGCATGAATATCATTCGCCTAAAGTAAAAGCACTTGATAAGCCTTTCATTAGTATGGATGAAGGTGTTTACGAAATAGGTTTTGAGGGTGAAGGTTTTTGCTTCGACAATGAGCTGAACAGGCATAAAGTGTATCTGAATGCTTATGAGATCAGTCCGAATTTGGTGACCAACGAGGAATATGTTGAGTTTATCAAAGCTGGCGGTTATAACGATTTTCGCCATTGGCATGCTGAGGGTTGGGATTGGGTTAAAGCTAATAAGATCCAATCGCCGCTATACTGGCATTTGATCCACGGCGAGTGGTATAATTATACTTTTAACGGATTAGAGCCGGTTGAGATAAAACAACCCGTTTGCCACATCAGCTATTTTGAGGCTTACGCTTTTGCGGCCTGGAAAGGTATGCGATTGCCGACCGAGTTTGAGTGGGAAGCTGCCGCAACGCAATTCAGCTGGGGCAAAAGCTGGGAGTGGACCGAAAGCGCATACCTGCCTTACCCGGGTTTTGCCAAAGCGCCGGGCGCGATAGGCGAGTACAATGGAAAATTTATGGTGAACCAAAAAGTATTAAGAGGCGCATCCGAAGTTACATCGCCGGGGCATAGCCGTGCTACTTACCGCAACTTTTTTCAAACACATTTACGATGGCAGTTTACCGGCATAAGGCTTGCCCGATAATCCCATTACCTAACCTATGAAAAACATGAATACCGCTACTTTACAAACGCCAACACATGCATCTGCTGATGTAAACGATCAGTTTTATAAGGATGTTATTGAGGGCTTGCAATCAACACCAAAGCGCTTGAGCTCAAAGTATTTTTATGATGCTGTAGGCGATAAGCTTTTTCAGGATTTGATGAATTGCGATGAATATTATCCAACCAATTGCGAGCTGGAAATATTCACCCAGCAAACTGCCGAAATTTGCCAGGCAATGATAGCCGATGGCGATGCTTTCGATTTGATTGAATTAGGCGCAGGCGATGCCACGAAATCTACTTTCCTGTTAAAATATTTATTGGAGCAAAAAGCTGATTTTTCTTATTTGCCGATAGATATATCAAACAATGTGATCTCTTATTTGAATGCAACCCTACCGGTTACTTTACCAGGCTTGCAGGTAACAGGTTTAAATGGCGATTACTTTGATATGCTGAAAAAAGCAGCGTCAATATCAACTCGCCGTAAAGTGGTTTTATTCTTAGGATCGAACGTTGGCAATATGCCGGTAAGCGATGCAGAGAATTTTTGTAAGGAGTTACGTAATCATCTTTCTCAGGGTGACATGTTATTAATCGGGATCGACCTAAAGAAAAATCCTAAAACAGTATTGGCTGCTTATAATGATAAAGAAGGTATCACCAAAAGATTCAATTTGAATTTATTAGAACGTATGAACCGCGAGTTGAATGCTGATTTTGATGTAACTAAGTTTGAACACTATCCCATGTATGATCCCGAAACAGGAGCATGTAAAAGCTACCTGATCAGTCTTGAAGATCAGCAGGTAAAGATTCGTAAGGAAACCGTTAGCTTTTGTAAGGATGAGTACATCTATATGGAGATCTCTCAAAAATATAACGTAATGCAAACCAACCAAATGGCAACAGGCGCAGGATTTAAACCGTTAAATATCTTCTTTGATACCAAAAAGTGGTTTATTGATGCAATTTGGCTGGCTGAGTAAGCTATAGCAATTTTGGGTTAAGCGTAGAATCTATCAACGCGCCAATTGGTTTATCCATTAGCCATTTGTGATGATCGTTTTTTTGATGGGGATTGTTGTAGGGTGTAACGCGTGCACCATCAGCAACGTATATAACGGTCATCACTTCGCGTAGCTTGGTTGAATTATTTCCCGGTGCCTGATGAATGATAAAGCCACGATGCCAGGTAGCATCTCCGGCTTTCATGGTTTCGGCCTGGCTTATCGGGAAATTGTTTTCTTTAACATATTGAGTATAGCTAATATCCGATTCATTAGATATTTCGTGATTAAAAACAGCACCGTTTTTGTAAGATCCAGAGGCAAAAGCTAGCATCCCCATATCAACATCAATATCTACCAGCGGCATCCACATCGTTACAGTATTGTTGGTATCTATCGGCCAGTAGTATTGGTCCTGATGCCATGGAGTAGGGCCGCCAGCGGGTTCTTTAAACAAGGCCTGGTCGTGGTATAATCTAACGTTATCTACACCCATTAATTCGGCGGCAATTTTGGCCATGCGTTTTGCCAGTACAAACTTTTTTGCGGCGGCATCAACCTGCCATAAATTCATTATCTGTAAAAAAGCTTTGCCGTAGGTATCCCTGTCCTCAAGCTTACGTTTTTCGGTATTGTAACGGCTTGCTGCGCCAACGATAACGGGCCGATAAGCATCGATCTCTACGGCTGACAATACACTTTTAACAAGCGTGTGGCCTTTCTCTTGAAATTCGCTAATGTTTTCGCTAGATAAGTGCTTGAAATTATCTAATGATGGTAACAATGCAGCCGATGCAATCATATTTGGTTAATCAGGATAACTCAAAGTAAAAAGTTTTTTACAATTTAAATAATGAATAAAATGGTTTAATTGTGGTGTATATTATCTTTGTATTTTTATTTGGTAAGTATTTATAATAAAATATGCAATGATCAAGGCATCGTTGGAAGTTTTGCAGCCGGGTAACAGGCAATCGTTTTTGGTCAGGAATTTTGACCAGTGGGAATTCGACAGCCCTTACCATTTCCACCCGGAATATGAGCTGACTTTTATTACAAAGGGCAATGGCAAAAGATATGTGGGTACGCATATGGAAGATTTTTCGGCAGGCGACCTGGTATTGCTTGGCCCCAACTTGCCACATTGTTGGAAACTGGCCAACCTTGAACAAATGCAATATGAAGCAGGCGCCATTGTAATACAATTTAATGCTGATTTTTTAGGTACCGACTTTTTTGAACGCCCGGAGCTACAATTGATCAGCAAACTTTTTAAAAAATCAGTAAATGGTATAAGCTTCAAGGGCAATACTCAAATCAATATCAATAAAAGCTTAACCGGGTTAATTAGTGATGACAATAACTTTAAGAAAATGATGAAGTTATTGGATGTGTTACAACAGCTTGCTATCAGTAATGAATTTACCTTGCTCGACCCAAACCAAAGTATAGGCGAACGCTCGATAGCAGAGCAGGAACGGATAAACCCGGTATTTGCTTATTTGGTTGAAAACTTCAGAAAGCCGGTATCATTAGATAAGGCTGCGGCAATTGCTAATATGACAACCAATGCGTTTTGCAAATATTTTAAAAAAATAACCCGCAAAACCTTTATGGAAACTATAATTGAATATCGGCTTAACTATGCTATGCAGCAATTGGTACAAACGGATAAGCCTATATCTGATATATCATTTGAAAGTGGATTTGGAGATGTATCGCACTTCTACAAAATGTTTAAACTAAAAATGGGCCTAAGCCCATTAAATTATCGTAAGAAGTTTATGCGGGACATTGCCACAGGCAAAGCCCCGCTTTTAGTTTAATTTTTATTTATCCGTAGATAAAGAATACGGTACATCTGAAGCTTTTACACCACGTGTTTTATTTGGTGTAGCACTCATGTCCATATTAATTACAGCGCCTTTCATTAAGTCCAGGTGACTAACCCAGTTTAAATCATATGGCTTACCGTTATAAGTCATGGTGTTAACATATTTATTATCCGCGCTATTTTTAGGAGAATTGATGACCAATTGCTTACCATCCTCTAAATTAATCGTGATCTTTTTAAACAATGGTGCACCTAACACGTACTGGCCGCTAACCGGGCATACCGGGTAAAAACCAATTGCCGAGAATACATACCATGCTGAAGTTTGGCCGTTATCCTCATCCCCGCAATAACCATCAGGTGTTGCCCTGTACATGCGGTTCATGGTTTCGCGTGCCCAATATTGGGTTTTCCATGGCTCACCGGCATAACCATAAAGGTAAATCATATGCTGGATCGGTTGATTACCATGTGCGTACTGACCCATATTCGCAATCTGCATTTCGCGGATCTCATGTATGGTGAAACCGTAGTAGCTATCATCAAATGTAGGTGGTAAGGTAAATACCGAATCCAGTTTAGCCACAAAGTTTTTCTTGCCGCCCATCAGGTCGATCAAACCTTGTACATCCTGGAAAACACCCCAGGTGTAGTGCCAGCTGTTACCTTCGGTAAAGGCATCGCCCCATTTAAATGGGTTGAACGGAGTTTGAAATGAACCATCCTTATTTTTACCGCGCATTAACCGGGTACTTGGGTCAAACAGGTTCTTGTAGTTCATCGCACGTTTCTTGTAAATGTCGATCTCTGATGCCGGTTTGCCAAGGGCTTTGCCTAAAGTATAGATCGAGAAATCATCATAAGCATACTCTAAAGTGCGGGCAGCATTTTCGTGGATATTTACATCATAAGGCACATATCCTAAAGTATTATAGTAATCAACACCAATACGGCCGGTAGCATTCGGGCCGGTATTATTTGCGCCATGTATTAAAGCCTTATACAGCGTTTCAATATCATAACCGCGTAAGCCTTTTACATATGATTCGGCCACTACCGATGCTGAGTTGTTACCCACCATACAATCGGCATAGCCCGGGCTCGACCATTCAGGCAACCAGCCACCTTCTTTGTAATCGTTTACCAGGCCCTGTTGCATCTCTTTATTGATGCCCGGGTAAACGAGGTTCAAGAAAGGATATAAAGCCCTGAAGGTGTCCCAAAAGCCTGTACCGGCAAACAGGTAACCCGGCATAACCTTGCCGTTGTAAACGCTGTAGTGTACGGTTTCTCCTTTAGCATTAACTTCATACATCCTGTTGGGGAAGAAAAGCATGCGGTAAAGGCATGAGTAAAAAGTACGCAGCTGATCGATAGTGCCGCCTTCAACCTGTACATGGTTCAGGGTTTTGTTCCATACGGCTTTCGCTTTTTGCTCGGTTACATCAAATTTATCTTCGCCAATCTCACGTTTCAGGTTTAATTCAGCTTGCTCAATGCTAATAAAGGATGAAGCAACACGCATGTGTACTTTTTCGCCATTAGTGGTACTAAAGGTGATTATAGCGCCTGCATGGTTGCCTTTATACTCTAATGAGCTTTTATCGGTAACCGTATCATGCCAGGTAGTAGCGGTAAAATCCTTATCGATATAAATAACAAAGTAATCCTTAAAATTAGCAGGCACAGCATCGCTGTTTTTGGTGCTGTAACCAATTATCTCATGCTTCTCAGGAATAATCTTTACATAAGATCCTTTATCAAAAGCATCTATCAGGATATGTGAGCTATCACCTTTAGGGAAAGTAAAGCGGAAGTTAGCCGCACGTTCTGTTGGGGTGATTTCGGTAGTAACATTATAATCCGCTAAATAAACGCTGTAATAGTAGGGCTTTGAAATCTCAGCCTTATGCGAAAACCAACTGGCACGTTTGTTTTCGTTAATGATTACTTTGCCAGTTTCCGGGAAAACCGAGAACATCCCGTAATCATTCATCCATGGAGACGGCTGATGCGTTTGTTTAAAGCCGCGGATCTTATCGGCATCATAGGTGTATTGCCATCCGTCGCCCATTTTGCCGGTTTGGGCTGTCCAAAAGTTCATACCCCAAGGTACGGCAACGGCAGGGTAGGTGTTGCCGTTAGACATGATAGGCTTGGATGCAGTACCCATTAATGGGTTAATGTATTCAACAAGGTCTTGCTGTTTGGCAACCTGTGCAAAGGTAAACGCCGGCAAACAGGCAAAAATAATAACGAATAGTTTTTTCATCAGTTTAATGTATTAGCTTACATGAAAATATAAGCCGTAATTTTATCAGTTAAGGCTGCAATTTATCACTTGTTGCTCATATATTTTAGATAAACTGCTAAACTTTTATCTCTAAAACTGATTTTATAGCTATTATATTATAATAAATGCTAAAACGAGTAAGCTTTCAGCTAAATCGTATGCTTAAACACTGCTAAAAAGTTACAATGGTATTAATTATACAATTGCTTTTTAAACTGATTAGGGCTAATGCCCACCTCTTTTTTAAATAGCCTGGAAAAGTAAGGCAAGTTCTCAAAGCCTAAATTATAAGCAATTTCAGATACACTTTGATCCGCCAGCATCAACAAGTTTTTTGCTTCGGATATCAAGTAAATATGAATCAATTCGAGTGCGGTTTTGCCGGTTTCTTTTTTTAGCAGATCGCTCAAATAGCGGGATGAAAGATTAAGCTGCTCTGCCATATAGTTTACAGTTGGTAAACCTTTAGATAAGCCGCCGTTTAAAAAATAGGTTGCCAGGTTACTATTGAATTTTGAAACCGTTCTGCCCGATAATTCAGTACGGTTAATAAACTGCCTGTTGTAAAAACGCTGCGAGTATTTTAATACCGAATCGATATGGGTGAGCATAATATCGCGACTATACTCATCGGGATTATTATAATATTCGGATTGGATTTTAGAAAACAGGTCCCACACTATTTGTTCTTCGCGTGGTGATAAGTGCAGGGCTTCGTTGGCTTCGTATTCAAAAAAACTATACTTTTTTATTTCGTTATGCAGGTTGTGCCCATTCAAAAAATCTTCATGAATAAAAATGAGAAACCCATCTTCTTCAAACTCCAGGTTTCTAAATTCTACCACTTGCCGCGGTTTATAAAACGACATCGAACCGTTGCCATGATCGTACTTGGTGCGGCCATACATAACTACACCCGATTTTAGCTTTTTTGAGCCGATCATGTAAAAGTCAGAGGTAAATTCCATATCGCCTATATTACAAACCTTGTTGCATTGAAAAAGGCTGATCAAAGGGTGCTCTGGCGGTGGGAAGCCATTAAATTCGTGCAGATCGGCAATGCTGGTGAAGTGTTTCATGCTGTTTAAATTAAACAAAGCTACACCGAAAACGGCATAGGTTTGTCATTATAAAATAGAATTTTAATTAGTGGCCGTGAGCAGCAGTTGCTACTTCGCTCCATTCTTCCCATTCGGCTAAACGACTAGCGTATAATTGTTTTACCCAAGGGAAAGCAACTTTGCCTAAGAATAACCTTAATGGCGGGTTTTCGCTGTCAACCAATTTCAAAATTGCAGGGGTTGTTGCTTCGGGATTGCCGAATGCGTCATCGGTAAGGCCAGCCTGGAATGCTGCTTTTACACCAGCATAAGCTTCAATAGCTTCTGTTTGTGATGATGATGCCCCAGCCCAATCGGTTGAGAAACCATTAGGTTCGATCAACGAAACTTTAATGCCAAAATCTTTTACCTCGGCTGCCAATGTTTCGCTTAAGCCTTCTACCGCAAATTTTGATGCATTGTAAATACCTAATACCGGCAAGGTAGCCACACCCAATACACTTGATACTTGGATAATGTGCCCATGACCTTGCCCGCGCATAATTGGTAATACGGCTTGTGTTATCCATAGTAAACCAAATACGTTAGTTTCTATTTGCTGGCGGGCTTGTTCTTCGGTAGTTTCTTCAATCGCGCCAAATAAACCAAAACCTGCATTGTTGATCAGCACATCAATACTGCCGAATGTGTCTTTTGCTTTTTTAACAGCGGCAAAGCCAGCTGCCCTGTCGTTTACATCTAATTGGATGGGTAATATCGCATCGCCATAAGTTGCTACCAAATCACTTAAAGTATCTAAATTTCTTGCAGTTGCGGCAACTTTGTCGCCTCGTTTTAAAAATGCTTCTGCCCATATTTTCCCGAATCCACGGGAAGCGCCTGTAATGAAAATTGTTTTTGCCATTGCTTTGTTTTTTAATGTTGATACAAAACTATGGTCAATGTCACAGGCCGATTTATACAAAAGTGGGTAAGAATGATACGTTTTGTACAAGCGGGGTTTATATGGTAATCAGATTGTCATAACGAGGATTATTGGTTATCGTGGTGACTGTTTATCGCAATGGTTTTGGAAATATAGGCAAGCTCTCGTGCCCGTCTTCATCTACGGATTGTATGGCAAATAAGTAATTGTCTTTTGAATAATCCAACGTAGCTGTGGTATCTGTTACATAATATTTTTGCTGCCAATATGGGCTTATGGTTTCGCGCATCAATACATAATAGCCGACAGGCTTTTTACCTGATTTGGGGGCTTCCCACTTTAAAACAGTTTTATTGGTGAGGCCGCTGGTTACTATACCCACATTTTGAGGTTCGGCAGGGGCGCTGGCCAGATTAGCTAATACCGAAAGATTCATTCGGGCAACTTTTTGCACATAATTATAGTCTACAAAATCGGGCAGATCGCCATAATCAACACCGTTAACGTTACGCACATCCTGATGCTGGCGATTAAAATCTTCATTCATTTCGGTAAACCTTACCGCTGCAAATCCTTGTACCAGGAATGGTACCTGATCGCCACTGCGCAGATACCTGTCGCGACGGTAAATTAGTTTAACATCTAACTGGTCAACATAACGTTCCGCAACTTCTTTTATATAACGGGCCAGCTCGCGCGAAGGGCTGTCATTCTCACCTCCTAAATCTATCAATCCTGCTATTTGCCTTGCATTGCCCGCCGCGACTGATGGTACGCCTTCGCTAAAAACGCGTACGCTGCGGTTATCTTTAATATCGGTTTCCATACCATGAGTATTGCCCACAATATCATTATTTAGCACTGCGTCAATATTCCAATTCTCGGCCTTTGCACGCTTGGCTACATTGGTTGACCCATATAAACCCTGCTCTTCGCCTACTACCGACATGAAAATTATAGTTGCCGGGAAAGACCGGGTTGACATAACCCTTGCTAATTCCATTGAAACGGCCGTGCCGCTGGCATCGTCATTCGCACCGGGTTCAACTGCATTGGGGTTCATTACATCATTAACGCGCGAATCATAATGGCCGGAAACGATGTAAACCCGGGTATCGTTAGGGTCAGTCCCTTTTAAAATAGCTAATACATTTTTAAGTTTAACAGGCTTGTCTATCCGGTCGCCTTTAGGTTGGGTAAAAGTGTCAAACTGCACCACCATTCTGCCGCGGGATTCATTGGCATATTTCTCAAACGTAGCTTTTATCCAGTTCCGTGCCGCTCCGCTGCCTTCGGTTTGGCTGGTGGTATCGCTTAATGTATGGCGGGTTTTAAAACTAACCAACTTGCGTATGTTGGCTTCTATATTTTTTGATGATACCTCATCAACCATTTGTTTAATGGCTAAATCCTGCCTGATAGTGGTTTGAGCAGATGATTGTAATGCAAAAAATACAGGAATGAATAAGAATAGATATTTCATAATAATAAAGCGTTGATCGTAAAATAATAAACTTATTCTCCTTCCTCAACCATTACATTTTCTGCCTGGCTAAAATTACTTTTTACAAAGTGGCACCAGTCGCATTCCTTTTTACCGCAGCCTGTATTAAAATCGTGCGCCATTATTTTTTGATATACAGTGGTGATTTGGTCGGTTACAGTATCAGTATCTTCAGTTGTGATAAATAGTTTTTCTTTGTGGTATTCGCCATCTTTTACTGGTTCAACAAAATCAAAAATGGTGCTCACTACCTGCCAATCGTTGGTGCGGTCGTTATCTATTAATATTTTGTAGAAAACCGCCTGGCGCCAGTAGTCGCCTCCATTCAGATCATCATTAGTAGGGCGAAGGAATTTGTCTTTCGCATTTTTAAGCTTACCGGTTTTATAGTCGACAACCGTTACGTTTTTGCCTTCAAATTCAATTTTGTCCAGGTTACCTTTTATCGGTACGCCTTTTATTTCAATATTCTTAATAGCGCGCTCGGTAACAGCTACTTTGTTCCATTGCTCTACATTTAGCTCATAATAAGGCGGCAATATCTTTTCGCCATAAGCTAAACGCAGTTTAAATTCTTCTTTAGTGAACGAATCGCGGTTGCGGAACATATACCAGCGGAATTCCTTCATAAACTCTTCTGTCGGCGGGAATTCATCACCCCATTCCTGCAATTTTTTAAAGGTACGGTTAAGCGCCCAGTGCACAGCCTGCCCAAATGTAGCCGACGGGCTTTTGCCCGATGGCACCCGGATCAAACATTGGAAGTAGAACCGCAACGGGCAATCTAAATAATTATTTAAATGCGTTACCGAAAGCGTGTAGTTCTGCAATAACTGGTTGATATAATTATGATCCAACAGCTCAACCCTTGGTTTATCATCTATGGTAAATTGGGTAGCATAAAAACCAATCATATCGTCCTCATTTACCTGCGGGCGTTCTACCTGTAATTGCGTGTCAGCCAATATCTCACCCAAAAATTGTGATGCTTCCTGATCCTTGCCGTTTTTGTCGGTGCTCGAATAAGAGATCATCAGGCATTGCTTGGCACGGGTAAGCGCTACGTAAAACAACCTGCGCGATTCTTCTTTTTGGGCGATATCGTCACCCTTGCTTTGCGTTAAGGTATCCGGATAACTGAAACCTGTATTCCTGCCTTTGGCATCCCACGTTTTTTTATCGCAGCCAATGAAAAATACATGCTCATACTCTAAACCCTTAGAACCGTGCGCGGTTAAAAAGTTGATCCCTTTTTCAGAAAATATCATCTGGTTTAAGCTCAACCGGATATTATTCTTTTTCATCAGGTCGATAGTAAGGATCAGGTCGGCTAACGTTATTTCCGGGCTTTTGCGACTCTCATCTTTCAGGAAATCAAAAAAACTGGTGAGCATTTGCATGTAAGTGCCTTTTTCCTGCTGATGCATAATGTAACGGAGG
>Ga0302222_10000067_pt1 | contig 73306 bp, 72 predicted proteins | sample II_Palsa_E2_2_FD_194570 | JGI IMG/M metagenome (GOLD analysis project Ga0302222, IMG submission 194570) | Peat permafrost microbial communities from Stordalen Mire near Abisko, Sweden - II_Palsa_E2_2 | ecosystem: Environmental > Terrestrial > Soil > Palsa > Peat permafrost | place: Sweden... | reverse complement strand
TGACCTGGCAGAAGCTTGCTATTACCTGATGCAAAACTATAATGAACCGGGATTGGTAAACATTGGTACCGGCGAAGATTTAAGTATAAAAGAACTGGCCGAATTGGTAAAACAAATTGTTGGTTTTACCGGCGAAATTAAGTTTGATACCTCTAAACCGGATGGCACACCAAGAAAGCTGATGGATGTTACCAAATTAACTAATGCCGGTTGGAAATATCATACCACTTTAGCCGAAGGTATTGCCTTAGCTTATCAGGATTTTTTAAGCAAAGAGCCATTACTTGTTGAAAGATAAAAAAAAGCGGGCTAATTGAAATCAATTTTCCCGCCATCTTAAAACAAAAAATCACACAAATTCCGCTTTCCTAATTTTTGAAAAGTAATTGCGAATATCTTTTTCATTCATTTGTTCCCAGGAACGAGTAGAATGTATTATTTTTTTATTTTTTGATAAGAGATGTTCCGGGGATGCCGGCAGTCGTTTCCAAAAAACGCCAAATGGCAAATTACCACTTCCCAGATCTCCTATATCAAAATTGACAGACTTAGCCAAAACACTAAATATATGATCTTCTTCCATTCGGCTGTTTTTAAGTCTATAGTCAGGTAAAATTTGTGCTTCATCCATCGCAGAAATTAGCTTTTCACTCAAAAAATAGGCTCCGCCAAAAATATTATCACCGATTTGATAACCATTTAAAAATGCTTTATTAAAATGTTTCTTTAATGCAAAATTAGGTATTGGACGTTTAAATACTTTCCATGTGCAGGTAATGTCAAATAAGTAATTTCGCGGCCAACGATTATCAAAAATATTCCCATTAAAATCTATAATTTCATTCCCATATTTCAACAGACCAGCTAAACCAACATTTGGCTGATGTTTGAATAATTGCTCAACCTCATGTTGTGGATCTTCTCCAATAATCAAAGCATCGGTATCCATTCTTAATAAAGATCGAAATGTATAGTGGCGAATAGCATGTTTAAACGCTTCGGCAAGCGTAATATATAATCCTCCACCCAAGCCGTTAGCTTTTTTATTTACCAAATTATCAGCCTTTGGATATCTCTGCTTTATTATTGCTCCCAACCCCTGCAATGAATCATCAGCCAAAATAATTTTTAAACTACAATTGCAGTAAAATATAACACTATCAATAGTATCAGCAATAAAATCCAAATTATCATTCGGACCAATGGGTATTACAGCAACGAGATCAAATTTTATTTTCATTTTGGATGTCGTAATAGCGCAGTTTTATATCTTGCTGTTAAGGTTTAGTCATTAATATCTTTAATTTTAATTTCAACTCTTCGGTTTTCCTGTCGCCCAGCTGCAGTTTTATTTGAAGCCACCGGTTGCGTACTGCCAAATGCAGTACATACTATTAGGCTAGCAGAAACTCCTTTACTAATTAAATATGCTTTTGCAGCGTCGGCTCTTTTTTGGGAAAGCACCCAATTGCTTTTATATGTTCCTATAGAATCTGCATAGCCGCGTAAGGCTATCGCATATTTTTTTTCCGCGATAAGATTAGCCAATTGATCAAGCCTTTCATAATATGACTTTCGTACCTTAGCGCTTGAAAAATCATATAAAACATTTTTTTGAAGTTCGTTGTAAGAGTAAGAAATTTTTAGTTTTCCAGATTTTTTTGGCGGTGAATTGAAATTTAATTCAGCTGCATTAACTACAGTATTACAAAGCAGTAACAATACCGCCAATGTATATATTTTCCCCATTTTCATAATATTGATAATTATTAGTTATTATTATTAACGAAAATGAAAGTTAAATGTTTATATTAAATATCGACTTATTTAATATTTAATATTTATCAAGCGAAACACTCATAACTAGCCAAATTATTAAAAGTTTCTTTGGTAAGCGGTTTAGAGATTAGGCCCTTAACAAACCTGTATTGCCTGGTCCTCGCTTTATGACAGGGAGTAATATTACTTGATGTCATATAAACATTCGTTTTTTTGGGGAATTCCAAATATAATTTTTCCAACTCCTCCAAAAATTCCCAACCATCCATTATGGGCATATTTATATCTACAAATATTAAATCAGGTAAATGCTCATATTCATTTTTATTTTTCTTTAAATAGTCTATGACGTCAGTTCCATTCAAACAAAATTTTGTTTTATCAATCGCAGTGTCATGCTTCTTTAATGTATGCTCCATCATTTTATGAAAAATAGGATCGTCGTCAATAAAAATAGCTTTTAATTTTTCTTGTTTAAGTAATAACGCATTTAGCTGAGACCTTACCTCTAGTACTGGTTTATTTATCATTTCGCTGTTACAATTTTTACAAAAAAGTTTTTGTGACAAAACTTTACTTACTGGCTCTTGGACTGCAGCAAAATAATTAGCCTTAAATATGGATTTTCCACATTCAGGATTAAAGCAATAACAATTGACGGTTTCCGAGTAACTCATATCCATAAAATTCATTTTTAAATGATCAATAACTTTAATTTATTTGAAATCCTAATGATATGGCTGATATAATAATATTAAAATGCGGCTTGATATATAAGTACTCGTTCTGCTAATACGGATTTCTGTAAACTCAATTAATATTCACTTCGTTAGCAGCTAAATCACTGGTATTGAAATGTTTCAATTTCCACTCAATATACAATTATCGTGCGAAATATTTCAAGCCGTATTAATTTTTTGTTAAAAAAATTTTTTATACATAAATGATTCTTTTTTAAGGGAAATGAATTCTCCAAAAAAACGAATATTAATTAATCTATGGTTATTATTATTTCATAATTGGTTTGATAATTGTCATTTATTTAATCAATGATAAAAATTAAACATAATAAGCATAAAGTAGACCTTGTATTGGTAGTACCTATTGGGCCAGGAAGTAATCCCGAATATGTCATCGATACAATTACAAGTTTTAAATTCTACACGAGATCGACTCACAAAATAATTTTACTGGACGATTCTCAAGAACAAATTTCAGAAAAAATCCAAAAAATCATACACGACTGCGATGTATTGTATACACCACGCCCTTTGGGGGGATGGGCTGGTTTATATATTAATTTAAGTAATGCATATCAACATGCACTTGACCATTACGATTTTACTGTGTTATTAAAAATGGACACCGATGCATTAATTATTGGCGCTGAACCTGAAAAACATGCTATCAGTTTATTTGAGTCTAATCCATTTGCAGGCATGGCTGGGCAATATCCTTATGCTTATAACGGAGAATTATGGAATATCCGTTGGCCTGAACAAAGAATCGTTAACAGTACGCGTTCATGGAAATTCTTCGACGCCCGCTTGCTAATATAATCCTGATGAGATATTACAAAAATGCACGTAAAAACGGCTATAAAACCGGTGAAAGTGTATTTGGTGGGGCTTATTTTATAAGTCGAGCTTGCTTAATGGCATTGAGCGAAGAAGGGTTACTTCCACAAAATAAATTTGTTTCACTCAATTTAGGTGAGGATCATATTTTTTCCCTATTGACAAAATCAGTCGGTTATACATTAGAAAGCTTATCATTTGATAAAGGCCCAATGGGATGTGATTGGAATGGACTACCCGCACACCCTGCTCAATTAATTCAAGACGACAGAAAAGTCATTCATTCAACGCGTTACTGGAAAAACTTGAATGAAAACACGATCCGAACCTATTTCAAGATTAAGAGAAATCAAATTAAATAACAGTTATTTTATTTTATTAATAAAAATCAAAAACTATTCTTTGATTAATTCGTAGTTAAGTATATTAGAAAATATAAAAACTAGAAGTTAATAAAATATGAAAAACGCTACTTGCAAATGTTTGGGATACAATGTCTTCTCAGACACATTAGATACGCTTCATAATCATCGCAAGGTATTAGTTAATACAATCAATCAATATTCTTACTGTATTGCCGAACAGGACGAAGAATTTAAACATGCTTTGAAATATTCAGACGTGTTGTTACCTGATGGCGTAGGAATCACCGCTGCGGCAAAATTTTTGAATGGTGATATAATAAAAAAAATATCGGGAGCCGATTTACATCATTTCTTACTGGAAAGCATTAACGCAAAAAAAGGTTCATGCTTTTATCTCGGATCTTCAGAATCCACCCTCGATAAAATAAGAACACGCATAAATAAAGATTATCCGGAGATTAGTGTTTATACGTATTCACCTCCCTATAAAAGTAAATTTAGCGATGTTGACAGCGAAAATATGATCCAGCAAGTCAATGATAAAAATCCGGATGCGCTTTTTTTAGGAATGACTGCTCCTAAACAAGAGAAATGGGCATTTCAATTTAAAGATCGTTTGCATGCACAATATATATGTTCCATAGGTGCAGTTTTTGATTTCTATGCCGGAACTGTAAAAAGACCCAGCCAAGTATGGATTAATATGGGTTTAGAATGGTTGGGAAGATTAGTTAGTGAGCCTAAACGATTATATAAAAGATACCTATACTACGGCCCAGTATTTGCATTTATGCTTTTTAAGGAAAAAACTCAAACGATTAAAATTTTTAATCAGGAATTACCACTTATTGATTAACAATAAATTAAAAAACGCAATCTACACTAGCTATGAAAGTCAAACTTACGCCCGGATTTCTATTGCTTTTAGCAGATACTTTACTTTTAAACATAATCTACTTTTTTCTTCTTTATAATATACAACATACAGCATCATACCAGGAACATTATCCTATATATAATTTTTTCAACAATATATCTTGGTTGGTATCTTTTTATTTGTGTGGTAGCTATACCTACAAGCCAACAAAGTTTAAAAAATTGGTTAAAGTATCATTAGCAGCCTATACTGTATATTTAGCTGCGAATTTTATCTTATTCAATTCCCTCTTCAACTATGTAGACTCCAGGTTGAATTTGGCTAACATTATATTGTTTGGAAATTATATACTATTCAGCCGAATATTAATTCAATCAGGTTTAACAAAATTACACAAAACGGGATTGATTAGGCAGAAGGTTATAATAATAGGATCAGATGGGCTATCCAGCCAATTGGTTAAACAACTAGAAAAAAAAGATTTAATTTATTCGATTGAAGGAATATTCGATGATAAAGATTTTTATGTGGGCGATATCCAATACCCACTAATTGGCAATATTTCTGAATGTATGGATTATGCGATTAAAAATGAGATTCAAGAAATCTATACAGTTATACCTATTGATAATGACGAGCGAATTAGGAAGATTGCAGATCTAGCTGATGAGAATTTCATAAGGTTTAAAGTAGTTCATAATCAAATAATTGATAACTTATCTAAAAATAATATTACTCATTATGAACAAGACTTGCCTATAAGCACTTTAAACCCCGAACCGGTTGCTGCTAACATCAAAGGACAGATTTTAAAACGTTTTTTTGATATTCTCTTTAGCCTATTTACGATCGTTTTTATTTTATCATGGCTTGCTCCGATTTTAGCGATATTGATCAAATTAGATTCTCCGGGGCCTGTGTTTTTTAAACAATTACGCACAGGAATAAAGAACAAACCATTTTTATGTTTCAAATTCAGGAGTTTGTATATTAATAACGATGCCGACCATAAACAGGTTACAAAAAATGATTCCCGTTACACACGGATAGGAAAATTCTTGAGAAAGTCGAATCTGGATGAGTTACCACAGTTGTTTAATGTGTTGGCCGGTGATATGTCTATTGTAGGATCAAGACCTCACATGCTAAAACACACTGAAATTTATTCACGCCTACACAATAAATACATGAGGCGCCATTATATAAAGCCCGGGTTAACGGGATGGGCGCAAATAAATGGTTACCGTGGAGAAATTACAGTTGATGAACAACTAATTAAGCGAGTTGATCATGATTTATGGTATATTGAAAACTGGAACTTTTGGCTTGATATTCGGATTGTTTTTCAAACATTTTCGTCAACGCTTAAAGGCGATAAGAATGCTTATTAGTACACAAATCTATTTATTTAACTTTTGCCGCGTTATAAATACAAATAAGTTGATCTAAATTTTGCTTGGGTGTATAAAACTCATTATAGCTCTTTAAGGCATTTTCCTTAAAAAGTTTTAGTGTTTCGTAATTCAAAGATTGATAATAGTTTACTTTGTCAAACAAGTCATCTTCATCGCCAGGTGTATATAACAAGCCATTATAATGATCAGTAACAAGATGCATAGCTTCTCCAATAGCCGATGATATAACAGGTGTACCACATGCAAATGCTTCAATAATGACCATTCCAAATGTTTCATGCCAAATGGAAGAAAATAATATCGCTTTAGCGTTGGATATAAGATTATAAACTTCAGTGCTGTCTTTAACTCCTAAAAATTGAATATTGACGTAGTTAGAAGCAAAAGATTCAATTTCGCTTTTTAACGGTCCTGAACCTACAATTTTTAATGGCAATCCATTTTTAGCAAACACCTTTAAAATAGTATTAATACCTTTCTCTTCACTTAAACGCCCTACAAATAAGTAATCTTCTCCAATTAAATTTTGTTGATTACTGTAAGGATAACAAAAGTTAGGCTTGATTTCCATCTTTGAAGTTAAGTGTCGGTATTTAGAAAACTGAAATATATCTTTAGCATTTTGCCCAAGAACAATAAACTTATCGGGAATATTCCAGGTTCCGGCCAGTTGATTCATCAATGAGATAATAGCCAACCAAGCGGTTAAAATTACTGACTTTTGATAAACACCATTGATAACCGCTTTTAATGGAAATAATGCGTTTACGGAAGATGTAAATAATTGATTATTGAAGAACAATGTGCCGGATGGGCATAACATTCTGTAATTATGGAGCGTTACGACTAAAGGGACTTTTAACTTTTTAATAGCATATAGAACAGATGTGGAACCTGCAAAATGTAAATTGTGTATATGAACCAGATCAGGATTAAAATTATTGATTACATATTTTACCCTCTGATATGAGCTATAGTTATAAGGCAACTGGATTAGTTTCAAAAGAGCTCTATCCGAGTTAGAAAAAAGCAAGGTTTCAACTTCGTGCCCTGCAGATCTTAAGAGGTTTACTTCATTGTCAACCACACTGTCCTCTCCCCCTCTTATTTTATAACTCGTGTGTATGACTAATATACGCATGAAAATTATTGAGCCTTTTTTACTTGATTGGTTAGCTTAATGGTTGTATTAATCACTTTACGTATTACCAGTTCTTTAAGGCTAAATGGCTTTTTAATCTGTTTTTGTAATTCGGGAATGATTAAATTCGCATTACAAAAATTAAAGCTCCGTTTGGTTCCATCATCAAATGGTGTTTTTAAGTAATCTATCCCGAACGTATTGGTTGATTCTTCATCAAATCCAATATTATTAACTTTTGATAATGACGGATAAATTACCTTTAATTTATTCTCTGCAACATGAACCTGAAGTTGAATATCCCATGTAGAAATAGTCCCATTTATTTGCTTTTTCAACATTCGGACTAAATCATATCCTTCAGCGTTTAAGCGCTTTTTAAAATCTGGAGAATTGCTCATTAATTGTTCGAGTTCGCTTTCTTCCCAAATCACATTTTTAAATCGGTCAGACCATCCTCCCCATCCATATGAACAAAAGCGCTTATACACAATTGTATCGTAGTAATAATCGGCTACTTGTATTGGATAAACATATGCCGTAACACAAAAAACAGATTTTTCTTCTTTATAAAAACTTAATGCATCTAATAAATATTTAATATAATTACTTGATACAATTAAGTCGTCTTCAACTACGATAAATTGATCGTAATTATTGCAGAGATAGTTCAAGCCCTCTCTAAAGTTAGGACCTGTACTGTAGTTCTTTTCACGATAATGTTTTATAACATTTTTGAAGCCAGTTATACTATCTATATAATCACGGGTTTCTAAAACTCCTTTTTTATCATTTTCACCCTTATAACCATCACTAAAAAAAACGATATCCATGCTACCGCATTCCGGATTTTTTAAAAGTGCATCAATACAGCTTTTTAACTTATTAGCCCTTTTATAACAAAATACCCCTATAACTACTGTATTGTTTGCCATGTTTTTATGTTTAAGCTTCATGCGCTTTAAATTTGTCCCATAATACCGGGAAAAGTGTTTTTAACCATAGTTTTGTAAAAGCCATTGGCAAATGCAGCGGAAAATGCTGTTTTATAAAGTATAGATATTCATCATAAGCTAAACCTTTGGGGCTTTTGAGATATTTTATCCTATCATTTAACGATACCCTGCTTGACTTCCAATTTTTTCCATGATCGTCAATACAATAACCCATTATTCCGGGCAAAATCAAAGTCTTAAATCCTGCATTTTGCGCTCTAAGAGTGTAATCAAAATCAGCTATACTATGAGTATATGAATCAGATAATATACCTATTTTATTCACAATTTCATTAGGAACAAGCATAATATTAGCATTACCAAGATCACATTCTAAGGTTTCACTCTCACTATAAAGACTAAAACTTTGAACTTTTTTTCTTGAGTATAACTTATGGCCCCCATAGGATATTTTGCCAAGGCTATCAGTTGTTGTTCCTATATAAATTACCGGTTTATCTGAAGATTTATTAGCGGTGTAAAAAAGTGTAAATAAAGCATCGTGCTTTAATAAAGTATCGTCATTTAACAAAAGATAGAAATCATAATTATTTTTGATTGCCTGAGTCCAGGAATTACGCATACCACCAGCCCAAAACAAACTTCCATCACCATGTAAGAGATTTATTTGTGGAAATTCATTTTTTACAGATTCCTGTGTCCCATCTGTTGATGCATCATCTGTAAGAAAGACCTCAAATTCACAATTTGAAGGCAATGACTGCTCATAAAGATTTGTCAGGCAGGCAATAGTTTTTTCCCGCCTGTTATACGTTGCTAAAAGCACGGCTACTTTCATATCAATTAGTATTTAATTGTAATCTGGCATTATTAAAATTATTTTTTTTTCGAATTACCCTTTTTTTGATAGCTCTATAATAACTTAATATGTAATATTTAATTTTTTTGCTAATTGACAGATAAGGGATTCCCAAAGTATCTTGTGCTATGGTCACATATTGTTTATTCGAAAAATGAAACCCCATATCACTTGACTTGATCAAAATATTATATAGTTTAGCCAATCCAAATGTTTTTTCTGATGGTAAGTGCCATAGTATAAGTGAAGTATCTAGAGGATCAACATTTCTATAAAAAACCGGATTGGTCCAAATCCTTTTTATCAGATTTCTTTTGGTTGATGCTTTAAAATCATTTTTGTAGTATAGAAAACTTAATGTTTGTGCTTCTTCATTAAATTTGGACAAACCCGAGTTATAACGTTCAATCATTTGTGGCCACAATTCTAAAAAACCAGCAAATATGATATGTATATTTTTAAGAGTCGCTAAGAAAAACTCACCTAAATGATATCCAGGTATTTCTTGAATTTGATGCCCTAACAGTTCTTGATATAAAACCTTCATATCTTTCCTGCTCAATCCATGAATCACCAAATCCTCTGTACAATCATCTTCAAATGATAAGAAACCATTTTTAGACGCCTCGTTGAATAGTTCTTGGGCAGGTTTCATAAATATGCAATCTGAATCAGCGATCATAAACAGATCACCTTCATTTGTGTAGTTGTTATTAATATATTCCAGTATAGAAAATTCATAAAACTGATTTTGAAACATTTCAAAATAACCCTTTGGTGTTTTATATTTAAAATCTGTAAAAATCACTTCAACTTCCAGCTCGTCAAGCATCTCTTTTACATCACGGCCATCAAGCGTTGGTAAATAATGTGTATTAGTAAATAACAAATGCTTTTCGCTTTTATTAAAGCGCCTGCTTGTTGCATAAAACAAAATCAAACAACGCCAATAAATATTTTGGTGTTGCTGACTGGAAGACAGTTGTCCGGTTTGAGGAAACAAGCTTTCTTCGCCCTTCGAGTCAACACATAACCACGTACATATATATTCCATAATATTATAATAGTACTTTTTCTACTTTATTATCAACTAAATAATAAAAATGAGATTCATCATCTTCTGAAGATGAATCTATAAATTGAACTTCTTCATCGTCATTTTCAGGTTGCCTTTCAATATAGTATAAACACATACCTGTAACTCCCCAAAAAATTAATGGAAGTACATAACTAAATGAGAATACTAATCCAGATAAACAAAACGAAATAAGAACAATTGACTCATGGGAAAGCCGTTTACTAAACATTTTATATATAAAGTAAAACAGAAATGAATATTTAAGCAATAATCCAACAATTCCAAGGTAAAATAGCATCTCCATATACCCCTCATGAAAATGCTGACCTGACTTGGGGGGCCACCAATCAACTAATGGATTAGGCATATCAAACCCCTCAAAGGTCCATCCGAAAATTGGTCGTTGTAAATACAAAGCAAAGTAAACCTCGCGCTGTTCCTGCCTAAATTCACCTGTGCCGTCTTCTTTGGTAGGATTTAAAATTTCACTAAAACGATCAGCCATAAAATCTGTAAATTTTGGCGCAATGCTATTCACAACAAACCATGACGCCATTATTATAAGTAAACCGACCATCAACATTTTAAATAATCTTTTGCCAGGTATAAACTTGTTTCTAAAACTTACAATGATATAAATTACAGTTGCGGTGATACAACTTGCCCAAACAGATCTGTGCTGGTGTATAAGAATTACAATAAAACAAAAGACAAATGGAATTAGGTACTTCCACTGATTAGTTTTTAAAAATCTGTTTAAATAATAAAGGAACGGGATGATCATCATAAAGATGGATCTTGCATGTATAATTCTTGAATCACCCGAAAAAGGACCATAATCCGTCATATCAACACTGTCCAGGCTAAAAGAAAATCCCCGGCCATAAATCAGCATGAATACAATGTATAAGTAAATATAAAATTGGGCTAAAAAAGGTAGCAAATCCAAACGCATTGAGCGGCATACCGCTTTAATAAATATTACAAATACAACAGGGAAAAGAATACTGAACATGGTTAATTGCTCAAAAAAATTCCCATATTTTGCTATCGACTCAATGATTAATCTAATCATGACACCGACAAATAACACCATATAAATTTTTTCGATTAATTTTAGGCCTGTAAACTTAAATAGCATGTATCCAAAAATGGCTATGCTCAAGACTTTTTCATATGTAAGCAGGATTACGGAATTAGGTAGTACAAGCCAAGAAAAAATATTTTCCATCATAAAAAACGTAAAGAACAGCGCCAAAAGCTCCTTTACATAAAATTCATAATTAAATATTTTTACGATTCTATTCATCAAATTTAATTTATCATTTAAGCAGATGTACGATCTAATGTTACACCTTTAATATTTTCAGGCTTCTTAAATGGCCTTTTTAAAATATTAGATATTATTTTAATAGCTTTTAAATAAAATTGAGCCATTAATAATGCATTAAGCCGTAGATTAAGGGATATAACTTCTCTATCTTTTCTTTCATCACTCCATTTTCTCCGCGCCTCATTACCGATATACATGGTATTTATTACACTCTGATCTCCTGCTAATACTTTTTTGTATAGATCTGCTTTCTTATCAACAATATCTTTATTGATATACCCCATATGTTTAATCCTAAAATTGGTATAAAACTTTAGCCCGTTTATTCCTTTAACATTGGGAGAGTCTATTATCAAATTGGCAAAATACCCTGATGGCTTTTCCCGCCAAAGAATTCTGTCATGGCCAGCGCTATAATTCAGCCAATACGTTGATGCTGCGAAATTATCCTTATCGATAAAGTGAAATCTTCTAAATGCGTATCGATCAATAACTTTGCTTTTCATCATATTGTCCAATACTGTGCGAGTAAAGGCTGGCTCAAAGATTTCATCAACATCTAACCATAAACACCAATCTGGCTTATATTGACGAACATGCTTGTAAAGTAGATTTTTGTCTCTTCCTTCATGAAACCCTACGGTTTGTACAACTTCTGCCACTTTTGGATGTTTCTTTAACATCTCTAAGGTTCCATCCGTAGAACCGTTATCAAGCACTACAATTTCATCAGCAAGTTGCTCGTAACGCTCTAACCAATCTTTCAAAAAAAATATGCCATCTTTTATACGGAGCATGATTACCAACTTTGCCATTACTGTTTTATTAAATGATTATTAGTTAATGTAATAGGGATGGAAACCTGTACTATTTTATCTGAATGATTTTTTTTTAACCGAATAGACCTTATTAATTTTTTACAGTTTTCTATAATATCATTCCTAAAAGGCTTATCAATTATTAATATTATAGTCGCAAAAACAATGAATATTGTGCCGCTAATTATTGCTATTTTTAGAATGTACATATTAGGTTCGACAACAGAATTAATACCGTAACAGGCAAGCCAACAAATTGCTGTTATAATCGGAATACCAACTACCCAATTGAACAGTGTACTTTTGATAAACTGTGGATCAAGATATCCAAGCCGGTACAGCCTATGTGTAAAATAGGAAAATTCAACAACCAGGTTACCAAATAGCATTACACTTAATATACCAATTATGCCGTAATTTTTTCCAAACACGTAATATAAGCCACCTATTCCCAACCCTTTACAAATACTTACAAGGCTGTTTATTTTAATATCTCCTAAGGCATACCCCATATTTTGCATAAAATATCCTATCAAGCCAAAAAAGAAATTTGCAACCAAAAGATATAAAATAGTGTTACCTGCAAATTTATTTGGCCCTGTCCAAGCGCTTATAAGGTCACGGTATTCAAAACAAAATATAATTCCTATAAAAATTGCTGCGTAACTATAATACTTAAATTGCTTATGAATGAGGTCCATTATGCCGGGTTTATCACCTTTACCAGCAGCATGTGAAATGATAGGCATTAGTGCTACAGAATGCCTCCCAACCATTGATTGTGTTAACTGAACTGGCCGTTTATTAATTTCAAAAATCGTGATCATAAATGGCGCTATGTATCGCGCCAATACAATGGTATCCATACTAGCAGAAAACCCACCTATAATACTTGCCATTGAGGTGAAAGAAAATATTTTAATAAATTTCTTAAAATGTGCTGCCTTAAATACAATGGCAATTTTTTCTTTATTCAATAAAATCTTCAGTGCCGAAAAATTGTAAATATTAATATAAACCGCCCTGCATAGATTTGCAAAAGCAATAGATATAACTCCAAAACCTAATACCAATAAAAAAATATTTACAATTAGAAATAATATATTAGCGGTAATAGAACTTATAGCAACAGGTAAAGCATTATGAAGACCTTGATTAATGCCTGACATACTAAAAGATACAAGCGACATTCCTGTAGCAATTATGCTTAAAAACAGCGCAATCTGTAAATTAGGATATTTAGTTACATCCTTATTAATGATAGCTCCTATTAAAAAATAAAACACAAACCCAGCAATAACAGCAAGTAACAATATGCCCGCCGCAGCCATTAGGCCAGAACCAATAGTCTTACCAATCTCAGCATTTTCATTTCGACCGCGCAATTCAGCAACTTTCTGTTGCAACACATCGCCTACTCCAGGATCGATTAATGTCATCCAGGCCAAGATATTGCCCGTGGCTAACCATACACCTAATGTAGAAGCATCAATTTTGTGAAGATAAAATGGTAATAATATAATTGAATTGATGATGTTAGTAATAACATATCCATATTGAAAAACAAAATTCCATCTTAACGTATTTTTATTCATCTGCTACCACTTGTGTTTTAAAACGCGTTACCGAGTTTATTTAGGAAATTAGCATCTATTACATCAATTATATCTTCATCAACTCCCGAATCAAATTTCCGAGCAAACAATGCATCAGATTCACTTAAATTATCAGCGTCTTGTAAACGAAGAATTTCGGGATGGGCTATTTCAGAAGTTTTCCATTTCATAAACCGCAAATTATCATTCGCAATATTTTCCCTTAGCAACTTATCTTCACAATTCAATAAAATCATCTGAAAAAATAACTCATCAGGGGCAAAAGTGTGTTTATGAAACTTCACGTATTCTGGATTCTCATCTACGTAACTCAAAACATAAGTTAGCGCACGCATGTCCATTGCCCACCATTGAGAACCTGAAAACGGTTTAATTTTTTTATCTAAATTTCTTTTTATGGATGGTATAAATATTGCCAAAAAGTTTGCTGCCTTTGCAAAAAACTTTTGGATAGAAGACAATCCAAAAAAATATTTATCTATTCTGTACATCCCACCTCCTGGCCCCCATTTACGATGATTCGGTAAGGGAAAATGGTCCATAAAAATGTTGTATTTGGAATTCAAAAAATATTCGTCAATCTCAACGTTAGTCTTAATTGGATAATCCTGACCGCTTAATAAAATAATTTTATCAAACTCAGCTTCATTTTTAATGTCACGCATAGCATTCAATGTGGCGCTAACAAGGCCAAATCCCCCCCATTCAGTTTTAACACTTTTCACAAAGTGAACTAAGGCATGTGCGGCAAAAAGCTTTTTAAATCCTTTTATATCAGACTTTAAATCAACATGCAGGAAGAATTTTGAATGACCATCATTTAGTGTGTCAATTAAACGCAAAACTTGTTGCTCGTTTTTATGAGCCAGAATGATATATGCTTTTTTCACAGTGTAACTTTATTATCCCACCGATAGTTTTTTATTATACTTATTATCTCCATAAACATAGCCGTAACCATAGCCATAGCTTTGTCCGTAACCACGCTGAGATACGCCATTAAAAACTATTGCCGGATTAGTTAGCTTATTTAGTTTATTATTAATATCCAACCTTTCAAGGAATGTTTTAGGCGTAAAATTATGCCGCACAACATACAATGTCAGATCGCAATATGGTGAAAGGATATATGCATCTGATACTGGCCCAACTGGCGCAACGTCAATTATTATATGATCAAATTGTTTATCCAGATCATTAAATAATTCAGGAGCCATTCCATTCATTATTAGCTCAGTTGGGCTATCAGGAATTTTTCCGGCTGAAATAAAATATAGATTTTCATTAAGAGGAGTATGAACAATAATTTCTGCCAACCCTACTTCGCCTTTCAAATATTCGGTAATACCTTTTTTACCGTGTATGTTTAGTTTGTGATGTAGTGTTGGTTTATTTAAATCAAAATCAAGCAATACAACTTTTTTACCAGTAAGTGCGAGACTAATCGCTAAATTGGTAGCTATAAAGCTTTTGCCTTCACCGGAAATACCCGAAGTAATCATGATTTTCTTTTTGTCCTGGCCAATATCCAGGTGATTCAGCGTAGTTCTAAGTCTCCTAAATTGTTCCGCAATAAGTGTTCTTTCTTTATTTCCAATAACAATAGGATTTTTCGATTTAACTTCAGTTAATTCTCCAATTACCGGCACTTTGGTTAGTTCTTCTATATCCTTTTGAAACATAACCGTACTGGTTAACGACTCTTTGGTTAGAATAATACTGATACTTAATATAAATGCAAACAATACAGCGGCTATATAAATAAGTTTTTTATTAGGACTGACAGGTGCATCAGAAGAATCAGCTCTATCAACAATTTTGCTTCCCGGATCGCTTGATACAAATGAAAGTGCAGTTTCTTCCTTTTTTTGAAGCAAAAATGTATAAATACCACTTTCTATGGTTTGTTCCCTATTTATATCAACTAATGTCTTTTCAGTTTCAGGCATATCGTTTAGTGACGAATCATATGCTCCATTAGTGGTTGTTAAATCCTTCTTGGTTGCCATTAACGCCTGGCGCTGATTTTCAATATTCTCTAATATCTGAGGCCTGATTTTTTCAATTTTATCGTTATCGGCTACAACAAGCGGATTGTTTTCGCCGGTAGTCTTTTTTAAACTTTCTACTTCGAGTTGCAGATCATAAACATTTTTAACCATTTGGTTCAATCCTGGATCTTCAATACCGGCGGTGGATGGAACAATTCCTTTGCTCATGTCCTTTGACCTCACATACCCATCTATTTGATTAAGTACAGATAGCTGCATATTTATTTGACTCGCCTTTTGATCGTTTACGCTAACGTTTTCAAGATAGAGCTTACCTTGGGTGCTTATATCAATAGCTCCCTTACCTGATTTAAACTGTTGTTGCTTGCTTTCAATATTTTGTAATTGCTGTTCAACTGTAGCTAATCTCCCATCTAAAAATTTTATGGTATTGGCCGCCAGCCTATTTTTTTCATTAACTAATGATTGATTATATGAATCAATTACAGCATTCAAAATATCTTCACCCCTTTGTGAAACTTCGTCTGTAATAGTTAAGTCAATAATGCTTGATAATTTATTGGCAGACTCAACCTTTATTGCGTCTGCAATTTCGGCTATTGCTTTTTTAGGTTGAATCACCGAGAAATAAAACGGTAAATCTGCTTCATCATCAATATAATTGCGATTTTTTATAAATTTATATGTTCCGTATGGCGTGCTAACCCAAGTGTTTAAAGCATAGCCAGTATTATTAATAAATACATTATTGTTAAAATATTTAAAGTGTACTTTCTTTACTATCGAAAGTCTATGAGTAGAATCTGGAATTACAGTAATAGGAGATGATACATAAGCCGACTTATCTCTAAAGTCCCCTTCTTCAAAAGTTGGAGTGTAAAGATTCAATCGATAAACAGCATCCTTAATTATGGTATTGGATTTAATTACCTCAATTTCATTATCACTGCTTTTTTTGGGGCTAATAATATCTAATGCTTCAAGTTCTTGAGATTGCTCTGAACCCTTCTTTTCATCTTGAATTAAAATTCTGGCATGAGATTCATATTTTGGTGTTGCCATTTTTAAATAAACCCAAGCCCCTCCTAAAGAGGTTATAATAAGTGCTATAAATAATGGCCAATAAGGTAACAGTTTCATTAAGTTAATGCTGTTTTGCTCCTTATCTTTATTGGATAATTTCCTAATTAATTCCATGTTTGCTTCTGTTAATGTTTATAAACAATCCCCTGAACAATGATTGCTAATAATGACAATCCACTAAGCACAATTGGAAGCACCTGGGTTGTACGACTTGTACTTGCAACTTTGTCTTTATTAGCTTCGACATAAACAATGTCATTTGATTTTAAATAGTAATATTGTGAGGTAAAAAGCTCGTCATCATTAAGATTTAAACGTTTTATCTTTTTAACGCCATTTTCTTCTCTGATCACAAGGACGTTGTCTTTTCTACCATATATAGTTATATCGCCGGCCAAGCCTAAAGCCTCTAATAAAGAAATTTTCTCGCTTGGGACGTTAATTACTGTTGGATGTGCAACTTCACCTAAAACACTAACTTTAAAATTCAGCTGCCTAACCATTACTATAGGATCAACTAGTAGTTTTTTATCAACTAAACTTTTTACCAGCTGAACCCTTAGTTCATCAGTTGTTAATCCAGAAACTTTAATATCTCCTAAAACCGGAAATTGAATGTAGCCATGAACATTTACTAAATAACCAGGCGTTTGTACTGTGCCACCTGCCGAACCGGTTGCTGCCACTTGAGAAATATTAGGCGTATTAAAAATTAATGTCGCGGTTGGATTTAAGCTATTTACCGAAATGCTTAATATATCGTTAGGTTGAATATATGTTTGAGGAGGTACAGAATTAGCTATCACGCTTGAATCCCGTTCACCAGAAAAATAAACGGTGCGCATTTGATTTGCACATGAAAAATAAAATATACTTATAATTAATAAAAGTATAAGTTTTGAAAGGTTTTTGTTAAAGTTTCTCATCGTTTTACTTAAAATATGAATTCGCCTTTAGGCCAAAATTATTATTCTAAGCTGTTAACAAGATAACTTAACTATGGTTTTACATATTTTCCATTACTTTGTTAAAAAGCTAAACTATGAGATAAATTTATGATAAAATTGTTAATATCCACAGATATTTGTTGAAAATTTAATTAAAACAAACTATATTTTCCAAATTATCGCATAAAAAAAGGCTCTTATTAGAGCCCCAATTATCTTTTGCTGTTAAAAAAATCACTATGAATTTACAAGACTTTGTTTGGATTTGTGTAACTCTTCATAAAGAGTGATAATATATTCCTGTAGATGCGAGATCTTAGAAGCCTGCGCCTCTATGGTATCTTTAGCACTTTTTAGTTCATTTACGTGGGTAACGTTTTCCGTTTCACCGGTAGATACCATCTCAGATAGTGTAATTCCAAATATATCAGCTATTTGCTTCAGCCTGGAAATATTTATATCTGTTATATCTGTTTCTATCTTCGAAAATGCAGGCACAGAGATATTTAACATTTCGGCAATTTCTGCCTGAGACCATCCTTTGATCTGACGAAGTGACTTAATTTTCTTTCCTATTTCTAGCATTGAATAATTTTCTTTACAGGAATAATAGACTGTTGTTAAATACGTTGATTTACAATTGGTTAATTAAATAAATTGTAATGTACAAATATAATAAATATAATTTACTAAAGATGTCGTGAACATAATGAATGACCGAAGCTACACTTAAATTTTACATTTCAATTTTTGATTTTATTTCTTGTACGATAGTACTTTCAAAAAAGTTTTCATTTATATTAATTTTTATTCAACAAACAGTAAATTTATTTCAATAATAAATAAATAACAAAAGTGTAGAAATAAATCTACTGACAATTGGGGAAAAAAATGCACATTATTACCCAATTAAAATTAAAATAATAACCATTAGTTAACAAAAATTAAAATCTTCAAAAAATTAACACCCAATTATCTTTATTAATTCTTGTTTAAATAAACTTAGAACCAACGCAACTTTTAGCGGCAGGATTGAGTATAAGGCAGTAATTGATGTAAGAAAGTGGTTTTAATTATAAATGAAGATGAAACAAAACGAAAAAAAAAACCGTAATAGAATGTTAAACTACATATTTGGCACGATACTTTTATCAAGTAGCTTTTTTCCCTCTTGCAAAAAAGATGCCAATCTAAGTCTGAATAGTACTTCAGCGGCAACAAACTCTTCTACCGTATACAATAGCGCCTCCCCGGCTACTACTGGAGCATTACATGAACAATGGACTAATTTGATTGGCAATGATGTTGTTGACATACCATTAGCAAGCACGCCAAATTTAACAGAAACGATCAGCACCCTCGAATTACCCAACAGTTATACGGCAAACCTGGGTGATAGGATTCGTGCCTATATTACTGCCCCTACTACCGGTAAATACACCTTTTGGATAGCTGGAGATGATGCCGCCCAACTTTGGCTCTCGACTGACAATACTGAAGGAAATGCAGTTCAAATAGCTGGGTTTTTAAGCTGGACAAATTTTCGTCAATGGAATAAATTTAGCAGCCAACAATCTGCACCTATTGCATTGGTTGCGGGTACAAAATACTTTATCGAAGTACTTCATAAACAAGGGGGAGGAGCTGGAAGTGTATCTGTTCAGTGGGAACTTCCTAACGGAACTTACGAGACACCAATAGCATCTAATAGACTTACTCCATATTCGGCCACAGCTGCTGCAACTACGTCCACTTCAAGCGTATATACGCCATCCAATGTAATAAGCCTTTCTAATGTTCATGATATAACCATTAGCGGAAAGTCAATAGCAGGTGGATCTACACCCTGTATTTTTTTATCCAATTGTTATAACATACATATAACAGGAAACAAGCTTTATAACTCAACTGATGTGGGTATCCATTTATACAAATGCTATAACGTTACTGTTGAAAACAATTACTTTACGAATGTGAGCACCGGTGTATACGCAGAGCAAACAACAGCCGGTGGAATAGTTGTTAATACAAACCAATTTCTAAATATGGTTGGCCCATTTCCACGCGGTCAATTTGTACAGTTTAACAATGTAAGCGGAGCAGGCAGTTCAATTAGTAACAACAAGGGAGAAGATATTTTAGGACAAAGTAATGCTGAGGACGCAATTAGTCTTTATCAAAGTAATGGTACTGCTGCGAGTCCAATCATTATAAATGCCAACTGGATTCGCGGTGGCGGCCCTAGCTCAAGTGGCGGCGGTATCATGTTAGGTGATAACGGGGGGTCTTATGAAACTGCATCAAATAATATACTAGTAAATCCAGGTGAATATGGTATGGCAATTGCAGGCGGCGATCACAATTCCATTCTTAATAATTCAATTTTTGGCTCTTCGCAATCCTTTACTAACGTTGGGCTTTATGTAAACAGTATAAACGGTTATACAGAAACAAATAGTACTGTAAGTGGAAATAGTGTGTTGTTTTTCAATAGTAGTAATTATGAAAACAATTGCTGGTTGGCACCTGATAATAACAAACCAACTGGTTGGGATACTATGAACATATGGGGCGCAGGCACCATTGGAACTTCTTTGTTACCTACTACAATAATAACAAGTAATTAAGTAAGATATACCCGGGCAACTTTAAGTTACCCGGGCATAACTAACCTTTAGGATGAAAATGCCCATTAGTAAGAAAGTTATTATCAAACCAAAAGGTATATCCAAGCGTTAGCGCGGCTGCTCCCACATAGTTCCCACCATTTTGTTGATCTTTTTGAAGTTTAATAACGCCATAGTTTCCACCCGCCTGCAGGAATATGCTGCTTAAGTTAAAGTAATAACTAATTCCAGCATTTGCTTCAATCCCAATATTAAAATTTTTTAATTGCGATTTGACATCCAGCGCAGTTCCATTAATCTTCTGACCGTTATGGTCAAGTAAGATTTGATCTGCAGATAACAAATATCCGGCATAAGGTCCAAAACTTGAATATAACCTTACAGGAGATTTGGGCCCAAATCCAAAACTTATTTTAGCTAATACCGGAATCATTAAATAATTTAACTCACCAAATTTTACTTCACTATTTAATTGCTCGTTATTATAATTACTGGAAGAAATAAATGAGCCATCTTTACTTCCTTGAGCAGAATATTCTATCATTGGTTGCAATGAAAAGTTTTCGGCAAGCCTAAATTCGGCAAAAGCTCCAAAGTCACCACCGAGATTTAAATGCTTAAATTCATCAGATCCATAAGAAATATTTCGGGCATTACCCCCTCCAAACAATCCTACCGATGCGTTCTGCGCGTTTGAATAACTATAAAGAAATAAAATAGATACTAATAAAAGGCTTTTTTTAACTTTCACTTTAGGAATATAATTGATTAAAGAATATAAACGCACTAAAGTGAAAAATGTTTAACTATTAAATAGCTTACTGTGCGGCAATTCTACGAAGATTGTTTTGCGCAATTTCCTGATACAATTTCTTGCTGGAAAAAATCGCTATCCCTAAATATTCTTTATCATATTCCAGATATAACTTAACAGACTCGCTATCCCAGCTATAAGTGAAGTCGCTGTTTCGCTGAGTACAATTGCCATATTCAGACTTAAACGATTGAAACATTTGATAGCCGTATTCCTTTTTAAAAAAAAGATAAATATTTATAATCCGTCCATTATAAACACGCAAACCCACCATATCTAAATCTATACTACTGCTGTTATTTACTTCATCCATATTATGATACTCATATTTAACGCAGCCATCAAGATCCTTGGTACTGTCTCCATCCATATAAACTAATTTACTTTTAGGAATTTCAGAAATTTTTTCACCAAGAGAAATATTTCCAAAACCATTAGCAGCTATTAAATTTTCTATAGAACCCGTATTGTCTTCCTGTGCAAGAGAAAAACCAGGCGATAAGCAAAAAAATATCGCTATTACTATAAAAATATATCTTAAATTAATTTTAATATTTTGTTTCATGGCAACTATAGGTTAATTTTAACCAAAATTACATAATTTATTTTCTCATATAGAAAGTATTTTTCAATTAAAATGTTTTTAATTGAAATTTTATTTACCAATGAAACATTTTATTTACAAAGTAGTTATAGGTGTATATGGGTAGAGTCTTCGACAAACAGGCTTTTTTAATTACCACTAATGTGCTGTCTAAGCCAACAATAAGGCAGTACTATAAATTAACTGAGGCTGCGGCCACTTATGGAGATGTATTTATTTTATATCATTCAAAAGGAAATCAAATCCCACCAAAATATTCAGGATTGCCCATAATAACTTTTACAGATGATTTATTAAAAGATCTCAACTATAAACCTATTTTAAATTCAGTTGTACCGGGAAGCAATCATTTTCCGGTACTTGACTTTTATTTAAAACATCCTGAATATAAATCGTATTGGTGCATCGAAAACGATGTAGATTTTAATGGTAAATGGAATTATTTTTTTGATTCAACAACAAAAAACTCGTCGAGTGACTTTATAACCAGTCATATCAGAAGATATTCCACAACTCCACACTGGCATTGGTGGGACACTTTTCATTCTGCAAATAAAGAGATAGATCGAAAAAATTTCTTTAGAAGTTTTAATCCAATTTATAAATTATCAAATAAAGCATTATCGTACATTGATTTATGCTTAAAAAATGGTTATTCTGGGCACCATGAAGTTTTATTAGCTACACTTTTAATTAATTCAGGATATGTTGTTGAAGATTTGAGTTCAATAAATAATAACGTAACCCGTAATCTAAACTTCTGTACTCTACAAACAATGCGTTGGAAACCCATAGTTTTATTTATGGGAAGACAAAAAAATAAATTATTCCATCCTATAAAGCCCCAATTGTCGTTTAAACAACTTTTGATTTACGTTAAAAGGATCAGCCTGAGTGAAAATAAATATTTCACATCAAAGCCTACACCTGAACTCGATTAAACATTTTAAAAAGCTTTAATATTATCTATCAAAGCTTTTTAAAACATTCTTTATATAACAAACTGTTATTTGCTGATAATTATATAATGATCTCTTGGACCGGTGTATACCGAAGATGCATCCGAAGAAGTTTCTTGAACATTATGAGTTGGATTAGTAGTGCTGTAAGAATCCATTTTAGTAGATTTAGAAGTATGACTTTTCGAACCAAAATTATAAGTCAAACCTATAGAACCAAAAGCATCCCCTTTTAATGTATTACTTAATAAATGATCATAAATTTGTTCACCAGTACGGGTATATATATTATATAATCCCAATGTTCCTACTAACTTAAAATTTGATTTTGCTAATCCTACCTTAACAGCAGCGTAATTTGCGGATGGGTATGAAGCTTTCACATATCCACTATTTAGCAAACTGGTTGCCAATGCCTGATTATAAACCCCTCCCGCATGCACAGCATTGTAGTCACGGTACCATTGGGCGCTCTTAATTTGCGCGTCAGTCCCTTGCTCAGATGTTAAGTTACCAAATCCTTCGTTGTTGCTTTCTCCCACTAGGTCCAAATCAAAAGTTAACGCGTAGTTATTTTTCATGCCTATATACCAAATGTGTGTTAACAATTCATATCTGTAATACGTCATACCCTGGGAAAGGTCAAAAAATCTTTCGTCGGGTGTAGCCGCTACAGGTGTTGACATAATAGTTGCGTCTGCACCTAGCATAACAGGGCCAACATTTAAACCAATGTGCCCCCCCCACGTAACATATCTAGATTGAAACTCTGGTACCGCACCTAAAGGCCCGGGTGTTGTGGACTGATCATATCCCACACTACGATTTCCAATACCTGCAATCACACCAAATTCAGGAAATATTACTGGCTTTATACCTTTTTCCGCTATTTTTTCAGGATTAGAGAAATAAAGATCTGATTCAAGCCTTAATTCAACACCGTTTTGAGTGATTTTTGAGCCTCGCTGATCGAAAAACTGGCCATTTTGCATTTCTGGAACATAGTCTATTGGATCATAAGCGGTTCTATATTCAGTATGTCTACTACTTAAGCTTATTCGAGGATTAAATAAAATTGTATTTTTGATAATAGTAGTTTGTTCAACAGAACTGTAATTATTAACAATACTTTGACCTACAGTTTGAACTCCTAAAAAAGCATTGGGTTCAACTTTTATCGGAACATCCGGTGAAGATACTGCGACTAATACCAAATCAGCATCGGTCATGTTTTGTGTTTTATCTTTTTGAAAGCCGAGTGATTTAAATTTTTCTACCCCATGGCCTTCTAATTCCGCCACCCTTTTTTTTGAGAAACCGCTTTCCTGCGCCGGCATTGAACCATTACCGTCAATTAAAATGTTAAATAGTTTAACCGCATCTCTGATACCATAATGTAATGATGTTAACATCATTAACTCCATTGCTTTTGAACGTGCATTAGCTGCCAATTCTTCGCTATTAATAAGATTACTTTCTGTTAATAAAACAGGCCCAACGCTTCCAGGTACATTAACATTAAAAAACTGACTATTGTTGAGCGCTATGATCACATTGCTATTGTTACCCTTTTTTAAATCTTCCGTAAGTTTATCAACAGTAATTCTTGCTTTACTTTCATTATTAATGTCCACCTCTTGTAGTCTAATCAACTCAAAAAGAGCTCTTTTGTAATTTTCACGGGCTATGGTTGTATCTGAAACTTTATTATTAGGAATAGTGTGTTCCCTAAAATCTAACACTGCAGCCACCTCAGTTTTATCGCGAGATAAAAGTTTTCCTAACGTTACCGGAGAACCATCATAATCCAATATTTCCAAACCCGGGCTTTTACGAATTTCGGTAGTTGCAGCAGTGATAGTAATTGTATTAAATAATTTGGTGCCATAATCCCTATCCTTGTAGGATTGATATACATTTTCTTTCCATTGCGGTTGGGTAATCATCGCCGGCTTGTCGGAAACTAAGGCCCTTAAATTTTTCAAAACTAAAGGATTATTACTCGTTAAAATGGTTTCGTAATCATCAGTTTTAAAGGCAATCATTTCTCCTTTCGGCAAGTTTTGATTAATTAGGTTAAAAAGCGCAATTACTCCGCTCATACCTTGACCTGCAACATATTTAAGGTCACTATCCGAAAATATTTGCGATAAAGGAATTCCCTTTTTATTATCATATTTCGTTGTATCTTTTAAAATACCCGCAGCTTTTATGGCGCAGCCTAACAATCTTGAATCAGTTGAAATAGATTGAGTGGTTGACGAATAGTTTGAAAGTGATTCATCAGAAAACCGTTTTTGTTTAACGGTATCTTGAGGGGCTTGGTAAGATTGCGCATTACCAAGATTTGAAATTGCCATAATTAAGACAACCAAAAATCCAAAGTATATTTTTCCCATAAGTAAGTTAATTAATTTTTATTTGGTAATAATTTCCATTAAACCTAATAAAATTAATTTACTTTTGTTTCAATTAATTTTATTTCTATAATTATCAATCTTGTAATTATAGAAATTTCGGGCAGGTGCTAATTGCACTTTTAATAAAAATAGGTAGCTATTATACAATAGTTAATATTTTATCTCTTATTGATATTTAATTAAACATTAATTAATTATATTTGTATACTCGAACTTCAATAAAAAAACATGCGAAAAATTAACTTAAAAGCTCATTTATTATTTGCTACATTAATTGTATTCACGATGTTCACATCTTGTAGCAAAGATTCAGCGGGAGTTAACCCATCAAACCCGAAACTTACCAATACTTCACTATCAAATGTAAGTTACACAGCAACTACAGTGGTTACGGTTCCACCAAGTACGCCAACCGGTAGCATCTTGCGGGAAGAATGGGATAACGTAGTTGGCAATGATGTTTCAGAAATTCCGTTAACAACTACTCCTACATCAAGTTCGCAATACACATCCCTTGAGGGCCCTGTAAATGATGCTGATGAATATGGCGATAGGATGAGAGGATATATATACGCCCCAGAGACTGGAAATTATACTTTTTGGGTGGCCGCCGATGATGCTACACAATTATGGCTTTCAACCGATTACAATCCGGCGAATAAAGTTTTGATAGCATCTAATTTAAGCTGGACAAATTATCATCAATTTAACAAATTTTCGTCGCAACAGTCAGTTCAAATTACGCTTCAGGCCGGCAAAGCTTACTACATAGAAATTTTGCATAAACAAGGGGCTGGAGGGGCTAATTTATCTGTACAGTGGCAGCTACCAGATAATACGATTGAAACATCAATTCCAGGTAAAAGGTTATCGCCTTACGTTCCTGCTTCTACTTCTACGTATACTGTCTCACAACCCTTATTTTTATATGAAAAACATGATACTACAATAAGTGGTATGTCAATCAATGGTGGAACCGTTCCTGCCATATTCTTGAGCAAATGTTATAATATTACAATAACAGGCAATAAATTGGGGAATTCTACCGATGTTGGAGTGCACCTGTATGAGTGTTACAATATAACTGTAACTAATAATTATATAACTAATTCAAGTACAGGTGTATATGCCGAGCAAACCACCGCAGGAGGAATTGTTGTTACAAATAATCAATTTTTAAATATGCAGGGTCCGTTCCCACGCGGACAATTTGTCCAATTTAATAACGTGAGTGGGTCTAATAATTCAATTAGTAACAATAAATGCCAGGAAAACCCCGGCCAAAGTTTGAATTCACAAGAGGGCATTAATATTTATCAAAGCAACGGTACATCTTCAAGTCCAATTTTAGTAAATTCTAATTGGATTTTAGGTGGAGGACCCGGATCTGCCAGTGGAGGATTACAGCTTGGTGATAGTGGAGGTTCATACATCTATGCTTCAAATAACATAATTGTAAATCCAGGGCAAATGGGTATCGCAATCTCTGGTGGTAATCACATTTCAGTTGTTAATAACGAAATTTATGCTCAGGCCCAATATTTCACCAATGTAGGTATTGTTGTTTATGATGGTATTTCAGGTCAATACCCTACTAATGCTACTGTTAGCGGCAATTTAGTGAACTTCACAAACTCAAATAACTATTTAAACAATGCCTGGCTTGCGCCAAATACTACAACGCCTATCGGTTGGAACACAACAAATACATGGGGGGCAAATATAAACTCGTCAATTTTACCGGCAAGCATTGTAACGGCGCAATAGCGCTTAGTTGATTGATAAGCGTTATTGCATAAACTCAAATTTTTAGGAAATTAATGAGTTTATGCTTTATTGATTAATGTACTTAAACCCAATAATATGAATACACTTTTTTTAGTTGATGATAATAAAGTTGATCATTTTATCATGCAAAGCGTTTTAAGGCAAAACCCGCTTTTTGATTCTGTAAAGAGATTTGACTCTGGTGAGTCTATTATTAATTACTTGTCTGAAAACAAAGCATTCAATGCTGATTTGCCAGATGTTATTTTTTTAGATTTAAGTATGCCCCAGTTTGATGGATGGGACGTATTAGAATCATTAAATAGCTTTTACGGATCATTAGTGAAAAAGATTAAGGTGTATATAATTTCGGCATCCATAAATAAGCAAGACATTAATAAAGCCTTTACTTATCCATTTGTAAGCAATTTTTTTTCTAAACCAATAACCAATTCAAATTTTTCAATAATCGCGGCTGATATTCAAACTTACAATTTGGATTAAACTGTTAATATAGTTACAGTTATGAAAATAACTAATTATAAAGGTGAGTATATAATTTTATTTAACATTAAGCATTTAAGATCAAATAAAAATTATACCCAACAGTATTTAGCCAATCATCTTAATACGTCACAAGCGCTTTATAGTAAAATTGAACGCGGAATTGCGCCCCTTACAGTAGAAAGACTCCTATTAATTGCAGAATTATTAGATGTAAATGTTGCCTATTTATTTGCTAAAAAGTTATATAGAGTTGAAAATTAAAATGGATTGAAATCTGAATATATTCATCTACCTCAGATTGAACTATATCACTTATTATTTAGATTAATTGAACACCGGAAATGGAAACAATTATAATGCAAGACTCAGATAAGGATATACTTACCTCATTGTCGTGGGAATTAGAACATGCAGGATATAAGGTGCATCTCACTTATACGCTTGATCGAGAAGTACTCGAATTGATAGATATGGCAAAACCACATGTTGTTATTTTAGATTATAAGCTGAGCGGTAGTGATGCTATTCATATTTGCCATCTGGTAAAAGCATTCTACCCAAACTTGCCTGTTATCGCTATGAGTTGCAACGTAGATATTAGAGACACTTATGTTGAAGGTGGATTTGATACTTATTTGGATAAGCCATTTAAAATCCGCACTATGTTTAATTTAATAAGAAAGTTTATCCCAGAAAAAAATTTGCACCAGCACAATTAGGTAAACAAATCTTTGCCTTTATTAGTATTAGTTAGCTTTAAAACACTATACAATAAAGCAAAATCTAATCCAACTTGGTATCTGTTATAGATAATTTGGTCCTATGGAGCCTTTCATATAACGTTATTATATATTCCTGTAAATACGCAATTTTTATATTTTGCGCATCAATGGTTTCTTTAGCCACAGTTAGCTCGCTTTGATTATTAACTTCATTTGATGGGTTGTTAGAAACCATTTCCGATAATGAAACGCCAAAAACATTCGCAATATCTATTAGCCTGGATAAATTTATGTCTGTTGAGCCTGTTTCGATTTTAGAGAATGCAGGTACAGAAATCCTCAGCATCTCAGCAATTTCCGCTTGAGACCATCCTTTCATCTGACGAAACGTTTTGATCTTTTTTCCTATTTCAAACATCAATTTATGTTTTTTTAAGGTTTTTTACGGACCTAATATTTCTTATCGTATTAAAATTTTGCATACCAGACAGATTAGTAAAGTTAATATTTTACAAGGTTATTGATTTACGATCAACAATTCGCATTATTTTCCAGCTGTAGAATTGAACCGTATTCAAAAAGTAATCAATAACTCATATGTACTATTTTAGTAATCATATAGTTATGTATATTTTATTGCCATAAGGAAAATTACAGGCGGCGGCGCACCAATGAGCCCGTCCATTGCTCGTAAGGCGCTTTTATTATTATCGATATCACATGTAGATCAGGAACATGAATCTAAAGAAAATATTTCAAGTTTACTTTTTGATAGGGAGTGTGAGGTATTAAAATTAGTTATAGAGGGGAAAGGCTATCGCGCAATAGCAGAAAAACTTATCCTCAGCACTCATACCATTCGTAAACATATTTATTATAAATTACATGTAAGTTCTAAAGCGCAGGCAATAAATCTTGCATTACAGGGTAAATGGTTTAAAAATAATCAGTGAGGTTTCGCCTCAAATATTAATTTCCTGATTTTATTATTTAGTATTTCCGGTTCAAACGGTTTATCTATAAAATCACTAACACCTGCTTTTTTTGCTCTTTCTTTTTCTGAAGCCATAACTGAAGCCGAATAAGATATGATTGGAATATTTCCTTTATAGCTTTTAAGTTCCTGCCTTATTTTTTTAGTAGCTTCAATGCCATCCATTATAGGCATATGCGTGTCCATTAAAATAAGATCAAACTTATTGTTACACAATTTTTCAAATGCCTCCAGTCCATTAGAGGCAATTTCCACTCTAATGTTCCATTCCTTAAGCATCCTTAAGATCACATATTGACTTGTAGTATTATCGTCAGCTAAAAGTATAACAATTTCCTCAAATTTCGGTAGAGCCGATATCTGTGTTTTTTGAATTGATTGATCAATTTCCGCTTTTGCCAAAGCAAAAACATTTATGAATTTAAAAGTTGTTCCTGTGCCAACAATACTTTCGACAGATAGTGTTCCACCTTTTAATTCAACAAGTCTCTTTACTATCGACAGCCCCAATCCAGAACCACCAAATTTTTGCCATGACTTATTCCCAATTTGTTCAAACCTATTAAAAATATCCTTGAGATCTGACTGTGAAATTCCGATACCAGTATCTTTAATTATAAATTCTAATAAGGCTACGTCTTCTGTTTTATCTTTTAACTCAACTTTAATGATAACCGCTCCCTGCCGTGTAAACTTTACTGAATTATTAACCAGATTTGTAATGATTTGGGTAAGCCTAAGTGAATCTGCCATTAATAAATCAGGAATGTTCGGATCAATATCACATACAATATCCAATTTTTTATCTTGAGCCAATGGAAGCGCAATATCTGATACACTCCGAACTAACTTTTTAACATCAGTTCTTGTTCGTTGAATTAATATTTTCCCGGCATCCAGCTGTGCACTATCTAAAACGTCGTTTACGATGCCAAGTAAAGATCGGGATGAATATTCCATTAAATCAAGAATCTCTTTTTGATCGGGGCTATTAGTTGTTTCTTTTAATAATGCAAGCAACCCCATAATCCCGTTTAGAGGAGAACGTATCTCATGGCTCATGTTAGCTAAAAAATTCTCCTTAGTAACTTTGTCCTTTTGAATTTTTTCAATTCCGCTGTAAAGGCTTTGTTGATAACGTTCTAACTCATGATTTTGCTGCCTGATTTCCCGCTCATGCTTCACCATTTTTATAAGCGAATTTACCTTGGCCCTTGTGATATGAATATCCATAGGTTTAAAAAGGTAATCAACAGCACCAGCGTTTAAGCCTTTTAATACATCTTCCGTCCCCATAGAATATCCAGTCACCAGCACAACAATAATATCTTGAGTTTGAGGGTTAGCTTTCAGTATTTCAAGTAACTCAAACCCGTCCATCTCCGGCATTTTTACATCGATCAACGCTATAGATATATCAAACTCCTTGCAAATACTAATAGCATTTCGCGTAGATGTTGTAGTAAAAAGTTTTAAATTTTCTTGCTCGAGAGTTGAGGCCAACAATTCCACATTTTCAAGATGATCATCAATAATTAATATATTAATGCTTTCAGATTCAGATTGTTTCATGACTGGTTACAGGCAAAAGATAATTCGATATTAACCGATTAAAAAATTTACTTATTGTTAAGAAAAATATTTAAGATAAATATATTATTAATTAACAGCGTTACTCCTAAAAGTTTTAAATAATTTAATTTATTCAATGTAGGTCGTAACAAATAGAAGCAAAATTTCAATTTAAGTTAATTTCACTATTGAAAAATGACTCTATTCTATTTTCTCATTTACGATTTACAACAATAAAATAATATTATTAACCATTAATTATTATTATTTCACAAATGGTATTATATTTGCTAATTTAAATTTAAATAAACGCATATGAATTCGTTAATAGTAGTTGATGATAGTGAATTGGATTTTCTTATAGTGAATCATAATCTGCAAAAATATTCTAAATTCGACGCTGTAAGTTACTATAATGGCGGTTTACCATTTATGGATTATATAAACCAGCACGCTCACGAAAAAGAGAACCTACCAGATGCGGTTTTTCTCGATTTAAATATGCCGACGTTTAATGGGTGGGACGTTTTAAATGCTTTGAAAACCATTTATCCAACTTTAGCAAAAAAAATTAAAGTATATATTGTATCATCTTCTATCAATCCTGCTGATATTTTGAGGTCAAAAAGTTATGGCTTCGTTAAGCAATTTATTTCCAAACCCTTCACCAAAGAAAATGTGTTCGAATTTACTCTGTGATAACAAATAAAATATAAGTAAATTTTTAAAGCATATCAGGTTTTACCATTATAGTAATTCTTTAAGCCTACATCAATAATTTGTATTAAAATAACATTATTAACAAGCTACCTTAACCCTTAGTAAATTTTTGAGCTGTTAACTTTTGAATAATTTTTAATAATTTATTAATATCAAATGGCTTTGATATATAGGCATCATACTTGAAATTTAATACTGAAATTGCTACTTTATTGTAAGCAGACATTAAAATTACAGGTAAATTTCTTGTGCTATCATTTTCTTTAATCAATTGGCATATACGGCCACCCGTTAGCCCAGGAAGCATGTAATCTGTCAAAACAAGATCAGGATTGTGCTCGTTAATTAATTCTAATATATTATCTGCTCTTCGATACCCAATAACAGCAAATTTATTTGAGTTTAAAACAGTTTTTATTACGTCAATTATATCATTATCGTCTTCAATTACTAGTATTATTTTATCCATAGATAATTATAATTGTGGTCAATTCTTGGTTTTTGTTTCTTAATAACAAAAAGTATCTTATTCACATTTCTAACAAAGTTTGTTCAATGTCTTTTAGCTGTTAATCTGTTTCGCTGGCCTCAAACATTCTCATATATTAGCATTAATGAAAATTCAACAATAATTATGAAAAAAAGTTTACTTTTAGTTAGTAGATATAAACCGTTTAAAAATATCCATCAATTTACAATGTAAAAATAAAAAACCATGAATCACTACGCATTTGGATAGCTGGTTGTGCAACAGGTGAGGAAGCTTATTCAATGGCCATTTGTCTTCAGGAAAAATTGGGTGATAGTGCTGCAGTTTTAAAAATACAAATATTCGCGACTGATATTACTAATCAGCCAACACATAAGTATGGAATTAGCTACGCATATTTAGAACAACAACATTTTGTAGACATCCAAATAATTCCATTATATTATATTCGAGCGCGAACCGTTTTTTCCTCGTTTCATTTCATAAAGCATCAGGATCCATTGATTCTAATTTATTTGAAATTACGCGGGAGACCAGTGATTATGGATTCGATGCTGCAGCATTACGTATTGAACAATTGGAGAGGGAATTATTGCAAACTAAAGCCAACATGCGCGTTATTACTGAAGAGCAGGAAATCGCCAACGAAAAGCCTACAAAGCTATAATGAAGAACTACTTTCTGCGGGCGAGGAGCAACAAAGGCTGAATGAAGAACTAGAAACTTCAAAAGAAGAGTTGCAGAGCACAAATGAAGAAATCATAACAATTAATAAGGAATTGCTTGACCGGAATGAACAATTGAGCCAATCACGTTAATATACAGAAGCAATTGTTGATACGATTCGCGATCCTCTTTTAATATTAGACGATGACTTAAGGATAAGACGTGCCAGCCGAAGCTTTTATTCCAAATTTAAAGTACCTGAAAATGAAGTAGAGGGGCGTTTACTTTATGAATTGGGTGATAACGAGTGGGACATTCCTGTTTTAAGAAAGCTGCTGGAATATATTTTACCCGATAAATTTGCACTGGAAGATTTTAGAGTTAGCGCTGATTTCCGGCATATTGGCTCGCGAACATTACTTTTAAATGCTAGAAAAATTATTATAAAAAACGAGAGCAATTGATTCTACTAGCGTTCGAAGATGAAAATCCATAACATGCCGTGTGCAATAAAGTCGCAAAGCCAACTTTACCAAATTTCCGGAGGGGTTAGAATAATCACAGGCGTAAGTACTTAGGTAACTGTGGCTGTTAAATGCAACTAGCAGGTTGGATTATGAATAAGATCATGAGGCCCCATTACTTGAAATTTCAAGCATAACTGGTATATTGTTTTTACACCATCAAATTGCAGATATACTAGAGTTAGCAAGTCAAGATATTGCCCGGCCATTTTACCTTCGTTTAGTGTAAGTGTTAATAATTAAAATATTTTTTAATTAACAAAATATATAATTATCTTATTAATTAAAACAATTTAACTAATTGTCGCTTTATTTTATAAACCAATTAGAAATATTATGGCAACTACAAAACACAGCCACCACGAAGAGGCGGCAAGTCACCACGAATCCGCAGCGAAACATCATCGCTCTGCGCACACTGCACATCAGGAAGGTAATGATGAAAAAGCTGCATCACATGCTCATGCAGCTCAAGGTCATCATGCTAAAGCTGGTGAGCATGCAAAAGAAGCTTCTAAGAAGCATTCTGAATCACATAATTCTAAATAGTATTATTGATTTTGAGATAAACCCTATAGAAATCACTATAGGGTTTATCTGACGTAGAATTATGAATCAATTACTATACTATCTTTTTTCAGTTTTCTACATCAACCAGAGCTTACCCTATGCCACCCATTCGCAACAGTCGAGAACTACAAGATGCAATAGGACAATTACGCATAGATGCAAAAAATCAGCGAACTTTGCTGAAAGAAAAAATTTCATGCTCTAAAATAACCGTAGAATCGTTTTCATTATTATTTCCTCACATTGCTAATCTACATTGGCGTCAATGGATAAAACCGGCGATTCGCATTTTTCCTGCGGTCGCAACTAAACTTTTTCTAAAGCGCTCATCATTCATTGTCAAATCACTACTAGGCCTTGCCGGGCAATTGGGTTCAAAATCAATTTAATATAGTTCTAAAAAGTAGATCTCGATTAGATCGACATTAGGTATAAAGCTTTCCAAACCTACTTTTTCTTCTTTTACCAACTCAATTAGGTGGTCAATGTAATTTAAAACCGGTGCCTGCCCCTGATGAATGGTTATGCCTTTATCAAACATGCGGTGTACCGGGAAATTGTCACAAGGCGAACCGTAACACCCATGATGCTTACCTTGCCCACACGGCGCACCGCCTTGAAACACAAAAGGGCACAATGATCCGCGATGCGGGATTGATTTTAGCGGCTCAAAAAGTTGAACATTATGAGATTGCTACTTATGGTGGCTTAAGCACACTGGCATCAATGATGGAGCATGGATGATGTAGCAAAATTGCTACTTCAAACGCTTGAGAATGAAAAAGCCACTGACGAAGCATTAACGGTGCTTGCTGAAAGTATAGTAAATCAGGCAGCGGTTGCAGAGTAGAATCCTGTTCCAATAAATGTTGACCTAATTATCTGCAGCGGGTTATTCCATCAAACAAAAAACATGAAAAAATTAAATTATTATTTGTTGCAGAGGCATGTATGGGTGCGTTGCAATCTTGTTCTGGTAGTCACAAAGGACCGAGTTCTGATAATAACAAAACCGATAGCACTGTTACGACCGTTAAAACAGATTCCACTAAAACTGATTCTTCGGCTTCTGCAATGTCAGACACTACATTTGCCAGCAAAGCTGCAGTAGGTGGTATGGCAGAAGTAGCCTTGGGAAAAATGGCTGAATCTAAAGGCGCCAGCAAAGCGGTTAAAGAATTTGGCAGCATGATGGTAATGGATCATGGTAAAGCAAATGCAGAATTAATTAGCATTGCGAAAGCTAAAAATATTACCCTGCCTGCCGGCCTTGATGCAGAGAACCAGGCTAAAAGCGACAGCCTAAGCAAATTAAGCAGAGATTTTGACAAAGCTTATGTACAAGCGATGGTTGAAGGTCACCAAAAACACTTGCCTTATGCAAGCAGAAGCCGCTAATAATAAGGATGCTCAATTAAAAGCGTTTGCAAGTAAAACTGCACCAGTGGTTCAAGGCCACTTGACGAAAATAACTCAGATACAGTCAACTATGAAATAATTGAATAATAAGGTAAACCGCTCTAAAAGGTGGTTTATTTTTCAGACTATTTTAATTAATTTTTGTTGATACGATATGGAAGCAACAGAAAAGGCATTGATTTCGGGATTTATGGGCACTAATTTGATGACTGCTTTTAGTTACCTGGCAGCCGAATTGGCAAAAGAAAATTTTAGCGAACCCCGTCATCTATCGGTGATGTTAAAAAGGCTGGCACCCGGAATCCCAAAAAGCTGGCAACGAGTTGCGGGTTGGGGAGCACATTATGCTGTTGGCATTTTATTTGTGCTTGTTTATAAAGAAATGTGGGAAAGCGGTAAGCTGAAACCATCCATCAGCTCTGCTTTAATACTTGGCACATTAAGCGGGGCAATTGCAATACTAATCTGGAAAGCTACTTTTAAGGCACATCCGCTTCCGCCATGGATTAATTATCGTAATTATTATTTACAGCTTTTACCCGCCCACATTGTTTTTGCGGTTGTATCAACTATTACTTATCGCTTGTTGTCGCATCGTGAAATTGTTAATTATGAGGAGTTATACAGATAATGTTATTTATTAACAACTAATATAGCTAAGTGTACATCGGTTAATTACGTCCATCGTACTTCTTACATTCAGGTAGTCGGTATCCTGCAATATGCAAATTCGAATGTAGGAATGTCAATGGCCCGATTTCCTTCACTTGATAATCAAACAATGATCTTATCAGGTGTAATAGGCAAATCTCTTACTCTTTTGCCTGTTGCATTATAAATAGCATTTGCTATTGCCGCGGCCATACCTGTTACGCCTATTTCACCTATGCCGCGTGCACCTAATGGTGAAATATAAGGATCTGGCTGGTCAATAAATTGAATTTCCATTTCGGGTGCATCGGCATGTACCGGAACTAAATATTGCGCCATATCCCGGGTAACAATTCGGCCATTATTAGGGTCGTATTGTACGTTTTCCATCAACGCCATCCCCATGCCAAATAGCATGCCTCCTTTAATCTGGTTAGTAGCCGTTTTCAGGTTCATTACCTTGCCAATATCCATTACCCCAACAATCTTATCTACCTTAACTGTTCCCAAATCAGGATCAACTAAAACCTTAACAAAGTGTGCACCGAAAGAGTGAAATGCATAGGGAGACCTGTCAGTTTTTTCATCCTGCTGCACTGCAGCGTTGGTTTTACTTTCATCTTCTACCTTAGCTTCCGGGGTGCCTGCAACTGCGGGTTGTGGCTGAGATGGGCGCGTAGATACATTAGTTTTTGCGTCTGCCTCAACCTTATCCATATTATTTCTGCTAAGTATAGCAGTCAACATTTCACCTTTACTATTGTCGCTTTCCAAATAAATTCGGCTGTTACCGGTAACTATATCTCCAGATTTTTGACCATATAATGGTGATGCAGCATCAGCTATTGCCATTTTCATGATCTTATCAATAGCCCCGAGTGAAGCCGCTCTTATTGGCGGCCCAACACTTGCCGTAACCTGCGACCCGCCTGATTGCGCGCCTTTAGGATATATACTATCGCCTAATTTTACGGTTACTTTATCAACAGGTAAACCGAAAGCATCGGCCGCTATTTGTGTAGCAATGGTATAGGTTCCGGTGCCAATATCCTGGGTTCCGCATAAAATTTCGGCATGGCCATCCGCAAAAAAAGTGGCTTTAGCTGATGACGCACTACGATTGGCAGGATAAGTAGCCGTAGCCATACCATATCCCACTAAATAATTTCCTTCTTTGGTTATACCGGGCTTGGAAGAGCGTTTTGTCCAATCTATAGCTTCTGCTCCGCGCTGATAACACTCTTTTAAATTTTTAGATGAGAATTTCTTCTTTTTTTGCTCTTCGGTTTCTGCATAATTGGTCAATCTTAATTGCAGCGGATCCATATTTAGTTTTACAGCTAATTCATCCATGGCAACTTCCAGTGCATAAGTACCCACAGATTCTCCCGGCGCACGCATGGGGCAGGGAGTTCCACGGTTTAACCGTACTAATTCATGGCTTACATCTACATTTGGAGAGCTATACAGCATAGGAGTTTGTACCCCGGCAGTTTCAACAAACTCATCAACAAACGATGTTTCTGAAATTGTAGCATGTTTAATGGCAACTAATTTTCCTGATGTATCTGCACCCAAGGCTATTTTTTGACTGGTTTGCGAACGCCTGCCCGCAGCCGAATAAACCTGCTGACGTGCCAACACAAGTTTAACCGGGCAATTAAATTGTTTAGCTGCCATGGCTGCTAAAAACGGATTAGCCCAGGTAAACCCTTTTGAACCGAAACCGCCACCGATGTAACGGGCAATAACCCTAACCTTTTCAGGTGGTACAGCCAACATGGTAGATAGTAAACTTTTTACCCCCATAACGGATTGCGTGGAATCATAAACGGTTAACTGATCGCCGTTCCATTCAGCAAGACTTGCGTGGGGTTCCATCGCATTGTGGCTGAAAACGGGTGTAGTATAGGTTTCATCCGTTTTTACATTGGCCGTTTGCATCGCTGGATCTGCGTCACCACGCTTTACCTGTGTTTCTGCACCGCCTAAACCTGATGCCGGTTTGTAAGCTGTTGGCAAATTTTTTTCAAACCCAACAATCGGCGTTTGTAGATCATAAATAACTTTAACTTTTGCGGCGGCATATGCGGCCTGTTCAAATGTTTCGGCAACTACAACTGCAATATGCTGGCCGCCATAAAATACCCGGTCGTTTTGCAAAGGCAGCAAATCCTTTTCTGCATATTTTCCGCTACCAGGGTCAGTACTTGCATTAAAGTGGATCTGCATACAGTTTTCGCTGGTCATAATGCCAATTACTCCCGGCAATTTTTCTGCTATGCTGGTATCGATGTTCTTGATCCGGCCTTTTGTTATGGTGCTCATTATACTTACACCATAAGCCAAATTTTTTACTTGGTATTCAGCGGCATAAGTAGCTGCGCCGGTAACTTTTAACTTACCATCAACCCTGTCTATCGGTTGCCCTACTGATTCGTTCATGACATTTCCTCCACAGTTTTTAAAGCGCGCACTAAAGTGCGTTTAGCCAGTTCAATTTTATAAGCGTTATCTGTATTTGGCTTTGCAGCAGCCATAGCCAATTCTGCAGCTTTTCTATAATTTTCCTGGTTAGCGGTTGATCCGATTAACGCATTTTCAGCTTCCAATGAACGCCAGGGCTTTGTACCAACTCCACCTAAAGCTATTTTTGCATTTTTAATAATTCCATTTTGTATATCAAGCGCTACCGCTGCCGATGTTAATGCGAATTCATACGATTGCCTGTCGCGGACTTTTAAATAATGCGATTTAACAGCAAACGGTAAAGCAGGGATTTCTACATGTGTGATCAATTCATCCGGCTTTAAATTGTGTTCTATTTGAGGCGTTTCGCCGGGAACCAAATGAAAATCAACAAAAGGGATAGCCCTGATACCTTTTGGCCCTTGTACATAAATAATAGCTCCCAATGCCGCCATAGCAACACACATATCAGATGGATGCGTAGCAATACATTTATCACTTGTGCCCAAAACCGCGTTCATTCGGTTATAACCGGTTATAGCGGCGCAACCCGAACCGGGGATACGTTTATTACAGGCGAAATCGGTACTGTAAAAATACGGGCAACGCGTGCGCTGCATTAAATTGCCGCCAGTTGTAGCCATATTTCTTAATTGTGGCGATGCACCGGAAAGTAAAGCTTCAGATAAAACCGGGTAATTTTTTTTGATGATTGGATGATAAGCCAGATCACTATTTTTTACTAATGCCCCAATACGGATGCCGCCGTTTTGCAATTCCTCAATTTTGTAAAGGGATAATTTATTAATATCTACCACCTGTTTTGGTGTTTCGATGTTTAGCTTCATCAGGTCGAGCATATTGGTGCCTCCGGCAATAAATTTGGCTTCGTTTATGCCTGCTGCTCTTATAGCTGTCTGATTGTCTTGCACCCTTATATACCTGAATGGTTCCATTTTATCTTTTTAGGGTTAAGCATTCTGTACTTCCTTAATAGCATACAATATATTATTGTATGCACCGCAACGGCAGATATTACCGCTCATGAGCTCTTTTATTTCATCATCAGTATGGGCATGCCCTTCATTTAACAACCCAACAGCCGAACATATTTGCCCGGGGGTACAATAACCGCACTGGAAGCCGTCATGCTTTAAAAATGCAGCCTGCATAGGATGTAACTCACCGCCGCTTGCCAATCCCTCAATGGTTGTAACTTCGGCGCCTTCACACATTACAGCAAGGTGCAGGCAGGAGTTGATACGCCTGCCATCCAATAAAACAGTGCATGCACCGCATTGGCCATGGTCACAACCTTTCTTTGAACCGGCCATGTGTAGCTTTTCGCGCAAGGCATCCAGCAAAGTTACCCGTGTATCCAGCATCAGGCTTTTTTTTGTGCTGTTAACTGTAAAGTTTAAAGTAATTGACTCTGCCGGTAAGGCATTATTCAAAGCTGCAACTCCTGCAGCCTTTGAAATAAGCGGAGCAAGCTGTAAACCTACACCCGCAAGGCCAATTTGCCCCAGGAATTGTCTTCTTGTACTTCCTTCTTTTGGCTTTTGAGGATTGTTATTTTCTTCCACCTTAATGCTGTTTATTAACTGAGAAACATTTAGTTGCAGCAAAAAGTTTCAGCCTGTGGTACTAAAACAATACTATTTATTTCAGAGTTATTAGTGTATTAAGATGAAAGAAATAGCCGACATAGTTAAAGCTTATAAAAATGCTCTTAAAGCAGGATTGCAGGTTGCTTTAGCTACTGTTGTTCAGGTTGAAGGTTCTTCATACCGCAGGCCGGGAGCAAGAATGCTGGTGGCGGAAAACGGGCAGCTTACAGGTGCCATAAGCGGCGGTTGTTTGGAGGGCGATGCTTTGCGCAAAGCTTTACTTGCTATTCATGAACAAAAAAATAAGATTGTTACTTACGATACAACCGATGAAGATGATGCCAAGTTTGGTGTGCAATTAGGTTGTAATGGTATTGTTCATATTTTATTTGAGCCGATTGATAATGAAGATGAAAATAACCCTGTTCAATTACTCCAAAACTCAATTTGCGAAAGAAAAAATGCGGTAATTGTTACGTTATTTTCTTTAAATGAGCCAAAGGGTTTTCATCCCGGTACTTGTTTTTTACAGCTTGAGAAGAACGAAATAAGTAATGATAATTTGCCGGCTGAAATACGGTTATCAATAAAAACCGAAGCTGTAAATGTATTTTATGGCAGGCAATCCAATACTAAACAATATTGTGCAGGGAGATTACAATTAAATGCATTTTTTTCATTCACTCAGCCTGTCGTTCAAATAATTATTGCCGGTGCAGGAAATGATGCTATCCCGCTGGCGGCAATTGCGAATTTAATGGGCTGGTTTACGGTAATTGCCGATGGTCGCGCTGATCATGCTACAAAACAACGCTTTCCTATGGCACAAAAGGTTCTAATTGCAAAACCGGCGCAAATCATCAATCAGATATCAATTGATGAACAAACTGTTTTTGTACTGACGACGCATAATTATAATTATGACCTTGAACTTTTAAAATTGCTTAGGAACATAGATACAAATTATATTGGTTTACTTGGCCCAAAAAAGAAAATGCAACGCATGTTTGATGAGTTAAAAGAACTGGGGTTTGGATTAAGCAATGAACAGCGAAATAAAATATATGGCCCTGTTGGTTTAGATATTGGCGCAGAAACGGCAGAAGAAATAGCTCTATCCATTGCAGCCGAAATAAAAACTGTGCTTTCTGCCAGGAACGGTCAACCTTTAAAAATGGAAAATGGCCCAATACATGAGCGCATAATTAGGCTCGTATCATGAGCACTAAAAACCAGACTTTTGGCATAATCATTTTGGCTGCAGGAAATTCATCGCGTTTAGGCCAGCCGAAACAACTGTTAAAATTTAACGGAAAAAGTCTGCTACGCCACACAATAGATGAAGCAGTTAATGTAGTTGGCAATAAAGTAATGGTAGTTACTGGAGCAGATAAAGATCTGGTAGAAGAAGAACTACATCATCTTCCGGTAAATGTGATTCATAATAAATTTTGGCAGGAAGGAATGTCATCATCAATTTATACAGGTATAATCACTTTAATTAAAATATTTCCCCAGCTTAACCATGTAATACTCTCCGTATGCGATCAGCCGTTTATTTCGGCCGATCTGTTCACAAAAATGATATTGCTACAAAAAAATACAAAAAAAGGAATAGTTGCAGCCGCCTATGCAAATACTATTGGCGTACCCGTGCTTTTTAGTGATAAATATGTAGAGGAACTGATCGCGCTTAAAGGACAAGAGGGAGCAAAAAAGATATTAAATAAATTCCCCGATGATTTGATTACTATCAATTTTCCTAAAGGAGAAGTCGATATAGATACCATAGAAGATCAAATCAACATAACACACCAAGTACCATCTATTCACTAAATTAATTTAGCGTTTTACCATTAAACGCCAGCTCTGCAATTCGGAAATCCATGATTCCGTGTTTAAGTGGGTATATAATTGTATCTTCCTGTAAAAATCAAATTTAGAAACAGCATTAAAGCCGACGCATTGCTTGCGTGGGAGGAAGGAAACCCGTAAAGCCCGCCGGCACCGCCCTTGTTAAAATGAATATGGTGTTAATGTTCTTTCATGGGAAGGGCGTAGTCGTTTAACGCTATTTTTAATTATACCCGATGTGATCTGATCCGACGCAAAAATCAGAAAAAAGATAATGACTAGCACTTTCCAAGTTTCCTTTTTGATTTAACTAAAAAATTTAAAATGAACAAAAAAATAATAGGAGTTATTGGAGCGGGGAACGTCGGAGTGCGCTAGCCGCACGGCTTACAGAAATTGGTCATATGGTCAAAGTCGCGACTCATCAGGCTCGAAGAGTTTTCAGGAATTTGCAAACGGACGGGTGCAAGCCTGTAGCTATCGAACAAATTGCAGCGCACGCTGACATTCTTATCATCGCTATCCCATTTGGGAGGGTTAATCAATTACGACAGTACCTTGGATTCTTACCATTTGGTGCAATTATAGTCGATACAGGAAACTACATTCCAAAGAGAGACAGCACAATTCGGCCGATAGACGAGGGAATGCCCGAAAGTGAATGGGTTTCACAGCAACTCGGGTTTTCCGTGGTGAAGGCGTTTAATAATGTTATTGCACAGTCCTTGGTGATAAATGCCAAACCACCTGGTTTCCCTAGTAGGGTTGCCTTGCCTGTTTTCAGTGATAGCGTTTCATCTTGCTTTATGATTATGGAACTTATTGGTGAACTTGGTTTGACAGTTATAATGCAGGAACATTGTCAGATTCGTGGCGTCAGCAACCAGGGCAACCCGCTTACTGTACTGATCCGACATTAAAAGAATTGCCATTATTGTTAAAACGTGCCGATCGTGGCAAAGCTCCCGTCAACCGCGATAACGCCATGAAGGTAATGGCAAAATTACCTGCGAATTTTCCTGCTAATGAGTTGGTTCGGATTTTAAGAATTTCAGCAGGTCTTGACAAGTTTAATTTAAGAAGCTGACTTTCTATGTTACGTTTGCTGATCGCCTTGGTAATGAACAAATAAGGAGAGGAATAATTTTAAAAGATAAGATCTTCCCTGCTATCCGTGGATTTCACTTAATCATTCATTACACGCTAGTCTCCGACTACTATATAAACAAGAAAAGCACCCTTTCGAGCGGCTTTTCTACTAATGGTAGCCCACACTGGACAAATTTCGAACTACTTCTTAGAGGATCTGAGAAAAATGGCATTTTAAAGTTCCTTTTCGCTCACGGTTCGAGCCCAGTTTGTGGACATTTTTTAATAACCATCTCGATGCGACTTATTTCTCCCCAGACTGGACAGAATTCGAACCATTTAGTAGAACAATTGAAGGTATTGAACGAAGTGTGTGGTTTTTAAATCAATGTTAGTTTGAACTAAATAAGCCCTAATCAATGAGATTCAATCTTATCTTCAAAATAAAAACGCTTTTAAATCTCCCGATTCAGTTATTGCGTTACTTTTAAAAACGTTCCTAAGTTTGTTAATGAGTTCTTTAAAATTAATCGGAATACCCCCTGTTGGCGGCAAAACTTTATTGACTGGTAAATCAACGTCCATTACTTTAGTAGCAATCCAGCTTACGTTCTCATGAGGTAAGGCCAATTGTAATATCATTCCAGGGAGACCTCCAAAGGATTCCGGCCCACCGGAAACCGGAATTTTATCAGTATAAAATGCAACTACGTAAACAGAATCAAACGTAAGGCCATTAGCCCGGTGGCAAGGATAACCGGCTATATCTCGAACCTCATCTGTAAATTTCCATTTGATACTTTTCAGACTGTCTTTTAACAGGAAAGTATCATCAAATACTTTTCTTTTACTTATTAGCTGTTTATTGTCCAGGTCGGAATAAACTATATTGTTTTGCATGGAAATTTGAGGATCATTAAAAAAACTTGTAATGGAAATATTCACGCCTACTGGGGTAAATAAAGTTTTGTTACCGGCAAAAATCATAATGCTTTTTAATTCCTTAAACTGCGGATGTTGTTGTTTGTAAGTTTCAAATGCCGGTTTTAAAAGGACTTCGTTTTCTTTGTTAATACCTCTCTGTATGATGGCATACATATTTATTGTTTTTTGGTATTCGATAGAACCTGAGCGCGTGAATCTTACGTTTTGTGAGAACGATGGAACGCTTACAATTATCAGGGCGCTAAAGGTTAAAATTGTTTTTTTCATGATATTATTTATTAGATGGTTTGTTAGCCCCTACCTTATTAAAATCGTAGGAAACTGAGATCATAAAATATCTTCTGATGGTGGTGTAATTGTTTTGGGTGATCAAATTACCTGCAACATTTCGGTTAAAACCGGTGTTTTGGTTCAACAGATCATTGCCGGATAGCGATAGCTTTAATGATTGCTCCTTAAGGAATAACTTATTTAATGAGGCATTAATAATGACTCTCGAAAAGTTTTGGGAGAATGTCTCTGTTTTACTATTATATTGATAGTTGCCATTGCTGGAAAGTTGGAATTTCCCTGGAAGATATAAGGTAAAATCTCCATTTGCGGCAAATCCTCTGCCGTTATTATTGATATTTTGCTGTAAAGAAGATCCGCTAATTGTATATGTAGGACCCAAACTTGCGTTAAATTCGTAAAGATTCGCTTTTGCTTTAGAAAACCTAGCCTGTAAGGTATAGACGGTATAATTAGTCCGGTTCACCTCATTATTGGATAAGTTATAATAAATGTTACCATTGATGTTTAAATTAAGTCCGGCATTCAAGTCGAGTGGCTTAATTTTGCGGTCGAAAAAAGCAGAAAAGTTTAGGTTGGTAGTATTTCTGTTATCCAGATTAAGGAATCTGTTGATAGTTCTGCCTGATGAATCGGTCGAAAGGTTGCTTACTATGGGATTAGCTGTCAATTGGTAGCCAGCAAATACTCCAATTAACTGACCATTCAAAGGATTATACCCTTGGTATCCCACGAAGATGCGTTGAATAAATGAGGGCTTTAAATAAGGATTGCCTTGGGTTATATTTAATGGGTCGTTATTGATCAATACGGGTTGTAGCTGTGCCACTGTCGGTTCTGTAGAATTTCCATCATAGTTTAACCTTATAGACGACTGTTGCGAAATTCTATATTCCAAATTGACCCGTGGATTCCAAAGTATGAAGTTTCGGTTTAGCCTATTTTTTGAATATAAATCGAGCTGCTTAAAATCAACAGTACTTACTTTGCTGCCGAAGGCCAGCATAGTTTTATTTTTAACCACATTGAAATTAAGGCCAAATTGATTTGATAGTTGCTTTACTTCAAAATTATTGCTGTAAAGGCTGTCTAAAGAAGTATAGCTTCCATCAAATGATTCATTAAAGGTTCTTTGATCAGACGAACTGGCGGACGCGGCGAAACCATAACTCATAATCATTAACATAGCTTTAGACAATGGCTCCGAGTAATTCAAAATTGCATTAACACCGTTGTTAGAGGTGGCATTGGTCTTGAATTGGTTGACTGATTGTGTGCTATCTAATAAGCCATTCGAATAAAAGTTGGCTTTTGAGGTCAAAAATCCGGTTGTATTGATTTTGTTGATCGATCCGATAAGATTTAAAGAAAAAGTTCTACCGGGTTTATTCAATTTTTTTGCATACAGAACACCAGTAGTCAGGTTGTGTTGATCAATGTCTGAAGAACTGTTCACTAAATTGTTATTCAATGGAGAGTTTGCTTCATTATCAGTAGTGGTAAAAGAGTGATTGATTTGTTGCGTGTTTTTGATGCCGCCATTCAATGTAACTTTGATGTTAGATGTGCTATCAGGTTTGACCTGAAAAACCCCATCAAGTTTCTGACGAAAAATATGATTGTGAAAGGTTTGATCGGCGTTACTGTTCAAACGACCTGTCGGGATATTGTTTTGTGTTTGTATATTGTTTGTACCGTCTACGGTTAATGCGCCGATTTTATAGTTCGCATTAAAGCTGAGCGTATCTCCTTTCCATTTATTGTCGTAATGAACTCCGCCGGTACGGGCAACCGGTAAACCTTTACCATCATATTCACCGCTGCGAGATTCTAACTCGTCATAACCACCAAGGTCAATCATCATTCCCGGTGAGGAAATATCAATATTAGAAGTAGCATATTTCGCATTGTCCTGCCAGTCGAGGCTTGTTTTTCCATCATTCCCGGTAACACCATAAACCGAAAATCGCTGTTTTGTACTGAATGAATTAAACATCAGCTGTCCCCCGTAGTATCCATCGGATCCAATTCCCACATCGGCTTTTCCGAAATACCCACTTTTTTTATCTTCCTTTAATTTAATGTTCAGTGTTTTATCTGTTTTTCCGTCGTTTATGCCCGTTAAGGTTGCTTGGTCACTTTTCTTGTCAAAAAGCTGCACTTTATCTACCATATCTGCCCGAAGGTTTCGGGTCACTAAGGTAGGATCATCCCCAAAAAACTCCTCTCCATCAACCAATACCTTATTTATTTCCTGACCTTGTGCGGAAATTTTGCCATTCTTATCTATCTGTATGCCTGGTAGTCTTTTTAATAAGTCCTCTACTTTAGCGTTAGGACTTAATTTATATATTTTGGCATTATATTCCGTGGTATCGCCTTTGATACGAATTACAGAAACCGTTCCTTTTATAAGTACTTCTTTTAATAAGTTGCTCTTCAGTATTAAACCAATCATACTGAAATCTTTGAAATTGCGACTTGAATCCAATTCGAATTTTTCCGAGTAATCCGCATAACCAGGGTACGAAATGTAAAGTATATAACTACCCCTTTGTAGCCCATTTATAGCAAAACTCCCATCAAGTTGAGCTCGTGTAAAATTTCTTATGATAGAATCTTTACTGTTTAAGATGATTACGGCAGCGTCTTTAAGCTTTATATTTCCGCTGGTGTCAATTACAACGCCTTTGACTGTATAGTTGTAAATTGGTGCCTGTGGCTTTGTTTGTTGAGAAAAAACAGGCAAAGCGAATCCGATTGACAATATTATTGTCATTAATTTTTTTAAGCTCATTAGTGATTTATTTTACTGTGATAACTTTATTTTGGTGTAGATTTTAGCAGTTTTTCAATTTCAGTTATATAAGATGGACCGATAGGAATTTCAGTCTCATTAAGCCATACACTTTTTTTATCAACTTTAGTTATTTTTTCTTTCGCTACAAGAAACGAACGGTGCACCCGAATGAAGGAATTTACGGGCAGCAAAGCCTCAGCCTCGGATGTTGTAAGACGAGACATTATAGCTGGTTGCTCATTTAAATGCAACTTCATATAATTACCAATACTTTCGGCATACCGCAAATCGGCAAGGTCTAATCTAATTTGCTCGAAGCCACTTTTTATAAATATAACAGGTAAGGGCACCGAAGCTATCTGCTTACTATTGCCTTTCATTTGATGAAACTCATAGGCTTTGTTACAGGCTTTTAACAGGCGCGAAAATGAAAACGGTTTTAACAGATAATCAATGGCATCCAGTTCAAAGCTCTGAACAGCATGTTCGCTGTAAGCAGTGGTAAAGATAACCATTGGCGGTTTTGGTAATGATCTAATAAATTCAATACCAGACAGGCCAGGCATTTTAATGTCTAAAAAAATCAATTGAATATCATCGCCCTGCATGAAACTAACGGCTTCAATAGCCTTAGTAAAACAGCCTGCAAGTTGTATAAAGGGAATTTCTACCAATAGATTTTTTATAACCTCCAAAGCGAAAGGTTCGTCGTCGATAGCTATGGCTTGCAATGTTTTCATAACTGAGTGGTTTTTGGTTCGATGATCAATTCGACAATAAATTCTTTTTCAGTTTTCGAATAAGTTAGCTCATGTCGGCCACCATAAAAGATTTTTAGCCGTTCATTTACATTTTTGAGACCGATGCCGGAATGTTTTCTTTCAGGATCATTCGCGTCTGCTGCATGTAAGCTGTTCCTTAAATTAAGGTAAATGCGTTTATCATCACAAAACAAGGCTATCTTTATCCAGGATTTTTTATTTATATCAATCCCATGTTTAAATGCATTTTCGACAAAAGGGATCAATAACATAGGAATAATTTGATGAGTGCAGTTATCTACCATAAATTCTTCGCTGATATCAATTTCGTCCGAACCCTGGATGCGCAATTTTTGAAGGGCTATGTAATTTTGGAGATAACTGATCTCACTACTCAAAGGGATAAAGTCGAGATGATTATCGTCCAACATAAACCGCATCATATCGCCCAGCATTTGTATTGCGTTTGCTGTTCTTTTAGAACCATCTACGAGTGCCATAGCATAGATTGTGTTAAGAATATTAAACAAAAAATGTGGGTTGATTTGCGAACGCAAGAATTGCAAATCAGCCGTCGATTTGGACAACGCAATTTCAGCACCTCTTAATTCCCTCATCTTATCCTTTCCCTGCTGGTAGAGAATCCAGGTTACTGGGGTAGTAAATAAAAGTTGAATTATCCAGTTTATTAGTAGCACTCTCGGCGATAACCCTGTTCTATTTAAAAATAATATAAAAAGGATTGAGTAAAAAAAATTAGTGATAACAAGCCTCAAGATTAGCTGAAACGAAATGCCCGGCGTATTTGTAAAGCGGGGAAAAAGCCAATAAGTATTACTAAAATAGACAAATATAACTGATGGTATAAAAACAAAATATGCATGGTAGATGCCATCATTGTTAATAATATGGAAAGCGGATGCAAGATTGGGCAACAGTAAAAAAATACAAATGCAAGCGCCCATTTGATTGGCAATCAGTATCCTGTAATTACTTTCTGGACGGGAACTTTCGAAGCGATAAACAAAATATTCGCGGAGACCAGCATAAGTTCCATAAACGGACAAAAAGATCAGCGCGTCATCAAAGCCGGCCCATAAATTAGTTAAGGGCTCATCATTATATCCAAATGAGGCGAATAAAGAAAATTCCCCATAGTTATTCCAAGCCGGATTTGCATAATACGTTGCAATGTTTACACCAATGGCAAGTAGGTAGCTTAGTAGCAGTATTTGAAGTAGCACCCATGGATAAATAAAGAATGACCTATAACTTGTCCGCCGAAATTGTGGGATAGTAAAAAGATTAATCCAGAAATAAACAGCCATAAATAATAACACTACGCCAATGCGTGGTAACAAAATACTTGCGGCATAATTAAAAGGGTGGTCGGTGTGGGTGATATTATAGTGGTGGAAACCGGCTGTATAAATCGGGGATAAATTTAAGCGCTGTAAAATATAGTCTATGATCGCCATTAAACCGAAAAAGGTAAAAAGCAACCGTTCATACTTTCTTATTTCAACTTTCATTGTCGTTTTATTTATACAATGGTACAACGTTGAAATTTATGCTTTTTAAAAATGTGACGAATGTTGAATTCGTGGGATAGAAAGTCTGAAATTCGTTTGAAGTGATAACTCGTAATTAATAATAGATAAAAGAGGTCGTTATTGAATCACATGTTTATGTTCATTGGCGCGGTCCGTATCAGTTCCACGCTAGACATAATTTGAGCCATTTAGTGGAGCAATTGAAGATTTTAAACGAAATAAAAGTTGCATAGAGGTGGTTCGAATCCTACAGGGTTCACAAAGCTAGCGAGATCCCTATTGGACTATCTTCGAACCATTTTATGGAAAACCTAAAGCAAATAGCAGATAATTATTAAGCGGTTGTGTCAAGATCACAATTAATTCAAAATACTGAATTTCCATTTTTTGCTCCTTTCAATCTAACCACATTCAGTAAGTTCGAAGAATTAGCTTTTTAAGAGTTTACTCATATTATTTTTCTATAACTAGAAAAATACACTTACATGAAGCTTCGCGAAAAACGGAACCCCTGGTGTATAACTTACCTGATCTACCGCTGTTGTTTCTCCCTTTAACTGTGAGGTATATTCAAACTGCGATTCGTCCCACTTACGGTTAAATAGGTTCTCAATGGCCAGGCCAACTTCATATCGCTTTTTCGTATAATTTAAAGTTAGGTCGGTTATAAAATAACCTCTTGCCGTTAATGAGTAATCGGAATTTGCAGCCCTATTGTTTAAATACCTGTAGCTCAGTCCACCATTAATACCATTTTTAAAACGATAATCTAATCCCGCTGTACTCGTTAAAGTGGGGGCCAGCGCTACATAATCGTGACCTTTGGCGCTATCCAGGTATCTCGGCCTGGCGAAATTAACATTAAGGTTGGCAAACAGCCAGTTGGTAAATTGGTAACGTGCTGAAAAGTCTACGCCATCCCGCACCGTTTTGCCGCTTGGCGTAACCGGGCCTCCGGGTTGGTCGATTAAATCCTGCCCGAACGTAAACTCCTGCTGTAAGTACAGGTACCATATCGCTGTATTAATAAAAACATTGGGCACGGGCTTCCAGTTAAACCCCAAATCAGATCCGTAAGCGGCCGGTAATATCTGGTATCCCTGGTTAGCAATTACCACCCGCGCATCATTGGAATGGAATCCTTTTCCTGCTTTAAAATATAGCTGGAACTGGTTATTGAAAGTATACTCAGCAAACAGCTTCGGCGACACTATAGCTTTTTGTGCATTGGGGCTCTTACCATCGAATATGGCCGATGCATAGCTGTCAGATGCAGGTGCCAGGTTCACATAATTGAAATGAAAATAATCCAACCGCGAGCCTGCACTAAACAGCCAGTTGCCGATAGTTAATTTTTCATCAGCATAAGCATTGGTACTTAACTCTTTGGTACGCCCATATTGCAGGTAGGATAAAAACTCCCCGTCTTCGGTATGGTCAAGCTCACTTGGGTAAATGTGATCATAACGCAAACCGGCACCTATGGTTGTGGTAAAAGTAGCGTTGTTAACCGTAGCGGTTTTTGACAGTTTGCCATTGTAGCCGCCAAGATCCCTCCGCTCCAACTGCCGGAATTCGTCGCCGGTAACCGGGAAATAATAATAGAAAGTAAAATTACTTACCAGGTTAAAGTAGTAATGCGAATACCACAATTGGTTTTCCATCACCCAGTTGTTACCATAACTGGTGGTTAGCTTCACGCTTGCATTGGTCCGCGCAGTATGACCGCCCTGAGCGGAATCAAGTACGCCAAACCGGTTGGCAATGTATCCTTCTGCCACCGCCCTGTCAGGTATCTCGCCCGATGCCCGCCAGTCTGATTTCATGGTCGATATCTCTGCGGACAGTTTGTTCCTGCTATTCAAATTGGCCGTATATTTACCGAATAAATTATAGCGGGTAAAATGCTCAGGCAAAGTAAATGGTCCGCCATCTGAGTATAAGCGCTCCAGGGCGATATATGCACTTTGTCCTTTCCTCCTGGCCGAATCATTCAGCAGGTTAACCATCGCCAGTATACGCAAGGTGTTAAATTGGCCGCCTTCAACTTTAACTTCATCCTGGTCAAGCGCATCTTTGGTGTGGTAGGCCACATAGCCAGCAGTGGTAAAATCACCCTTGTCTGCATAATAAGGGCCTTTTCCAAAGTCGTAGCTGGCTACGGTTTCGGGTATCAGGAAATGCATGTCGGCATAACCTTGTCCATGCGCATGCGATACCATATTTACCGGGATGCCGTCTACAGAAATATTTACATCCGTACCATGATCAGCATCAAAACCACGCAAAAATATTTGTTCGGCTTTTCCGCCGCCCTGGTGCTGTGCTATGAACAATCCCGGAACCAACCGCAACAGGTCTTGCGCTGATTTAGCGGGTTGCATATTAAGATCAAGGCTGGATAGTATTTTATAAGTATTTAAGGAATTGGTATTAGTGATATGAACATCCCTAAGGGAAATAACTGCTTTTGAAAGTTCAATATATATAGGTTTGTGTTCGAACGATTTTACAGTTAATGAGCGATAGCCAACGCAACTGAAACGAAGGCTATCGGCACCACTGAAACTGATATGAAAGTTGCCGTCTTTTGTTGAAGCCGTTTTTTTTTCGTTATTCAAGTTTGTTACTACAACTGATTCAATCGGTAGTTTACTTTCCTCATCTACTATCCTGCCATTCAGCTGATGTTCCTGTGCGAATGCGTGGCCACAAAATAAAGTGATGACCATAACGGATAATACAGACCTGATTAGGTTAAAACCCATTTTCTCCTTAATGTATAATAGCAAAAGTTGACTATCGCGAAAACGGCAAGCCCTGTAATGATCCATATGCCTTTATCAAAAACTGCCTGCAAATTGGCCGACATCACGTTAGGAGTTCCGCTAACTCGCTCGACTATCCACGCCAGCGAGGCGAAAACCGCCAGAATTCCACCTGAAACCCTTATAAGGGTATAACCTTTGGAGCGGCTTAATAAAAAAAGCCAGGGAACGATCAGCGCAATAATTAATAATTGCATTAGTTCGATACCAATATTAAATGCTAATATGCTCAACACTAAAATTTCTCCATGTAGTTGCATGTTAAACAGCACCGAAGCAAAAGCCATTCCGTGTATCAAACCAAAACCACCGGATACATAATATTCCTTGCCCGGAAAAATCGGAGTTAACGCATGGATTGCTGAAACCAATATGGATACTGCGATCAGCACCTCAATAATTTGCGATGGCGGAACAAACAAACCTGTTGCACCAAGTAATAAGGTTAAAGAGTGCCCCAAAGTGAATGCGGTTACAATTTTTAGTAACCGTTTCAAACTATATTTAATGCCGCCATATTCGGCCCATTTTTTTGAACGGGCGACAAGTGTTGAAGGCAGTAATAAAACAAGCAGGAACAACAAGTGATCGGTACCGGTGCGGATATGCTCCATTCCCAGGCTTGCCATATTTTTAAAACCCGTCCATAAGTTACCTCTTTTAATATTCACTTCCAACGGATGTACTGTATTGTCACTGCCTATACGTATAGTCATTGGATCGCTTCGCGAAGTAAGCGAATCTGAACGCCCGGTTTCCCAATCATTTCGCACCACAACAAAAATAACGTGGTTAATTACCTGGTGAACAACCCCGTCATAAGCCAGCATAAACTGCCGGGTATCCTCACTCCGTTGTGGTATTAATAGTACATTAACCCGTAGTTCCCAAAAAGGTGGCCCGCTCGCTATTTGCTGTTCTTGTTCTGTATGGATATTGGTGATCTCAACCTTCCATGGAAATGCCTGATCTTTATAAGCATGCGTATGGAGCAACATGTAAGACCGTAGCTCAGGGCCTAAACGCTGGATAAGTGTCGCCGGGTCTTGAGTAACATGATGACCGTACGCATACTCCAGTTCAGTTAGCGGAATCTGAAATTCAGCACCAACTCTATCCGGTGTTACATCAAGAAATACCGCGGTATATGGTGCCTGGTGCGCGAAAATATGTACCGGCAATAAAAACATCCCCGCAAAAAATATAGTGGTTAAAATCAGCCGCCGTATCATTGTACGGCGACTGAAATGCAATGAATTAGCATTCATAAATTTTGTTTAATTTAGTTTATAGCCCTAAATAATCACGGGAGTGGTCCCGCATTACCGTGTGGTAATGGATCTGGTTTTGAATAACGATCCCGTTCTGGCAGCAAAATTCTATCCATACACTTGGTCCGTCTATCCTCACATAGTCTGTCGCCGCTGTCAGGAAGGATGTTGCTGTGCCTGCCACAGCACTGGTATTGCTCGCATAACATACATAGGTGCCCGAAAGCTCGCTTTTATAAACCGCCTTAATTGTAGCGGCTTGTGCCGAATCCAGGTCATTAATCCATGGTAATATTGCTAACCAAACTTTTGCCTGAGCCGTTGTGCTCATCGCGCTATAGGCTATACCTTGTTTTACCGTAGGCATGGTATTAGTTGTTGAACCGGGTATCATCAAACAATCCGAAAAAGTTCCTGAAATTTTGGCTGTACTTAATTCTGTGCTGGTAAAAGAACCCAGCAAATTTTGCATGGCCGTTACATCATTGGTCAACGGGTTGGTGTAGGTAACGCCATTGATGGTAAAACCTGTATGGGGTTCAACACCTTCATGAAGTGGCGTTAGGCTAACCACAGCCCCGGCATCAAACATAACATTTACAGCGGTATGGTGCCCCCCATATTGTAACATCCATTTACCGGAAGTGCTTGGTGTACCCAGGAAAGCGAGAAAATAATTACCGCTGCCATAACCGCTTTGCATAGAACCAAGGTAGTCATCAGCAGCCCGGATGGTCATGAATTTCTGATAGCCTTCCATCGAGTAACCTGTACCTGTTGCCGCATCAACCACAGCTAATGCAGCTGCTAATTGGGTGCTTGACAGACTGCTGAATTCTATACCGTTCCTGGGCGCAAGGCTTACCGGCAGATTAGACCAGTTTTTTGCATTGGCCAATGTCAAACTTAGTTCTACTGAACTTTTTTGCGTAGAAGACAATGTATTTAAAAAATTATTTGCCAGACAAACTAGTTTACTCGAACCCGAATAAACGCTGCAACCTGATGTGTCTGATGTTCCTGAAGAACTGGTTGAAGTTGTGCTCGAAGTTGAGCTTGAACTTGTTTTTTCGTCTTTTTTGCAGGCAACGAAAAACAAGGTGATTACTAAAAAGGAGATAGCCGATCCCCCGATAATTTTACGTTTCATTTGATTCCCTTTCTTTTAGTCAATAATTAATTAATCATTGACCTAAAGGTGCACACAATGTAATTTAGTTGTTACAAAGTGTCGATGTACAAGCCTTTTTTGTCGGTAAAAGAAATAAATAAAAGAAGTGAAGCTTACCATTTTGTTTCTAACCAATACATTTCTGACTTATATGCGAAACCCTAAAAGATTCGAATTAGTTTTAAAATAAACCTCATATTATCTACTAAAATTTAAGATTAACTTTATCAGATGTTGGAAGCATATAAAAGTATGACTACCTGTAATATTGGTAAGTAATCCTGTTCTATATAAGTTTCTATTTCTAAGTTGATGACATTTTTGCAATTCGAAGCAAATACCTAAATAAAGAACTAAAGATACCTAAGGAAATCTGAGATATGAGCCTTGGGATTATAATGCATTTGTAAAGATTGTACCTGAATCATCCTAAAAGCCTTAGGAATGCAATACCAAAACTAAGCAGGATAGTAAATCATGTTTTTTACCTATAACTTAGCGACGTGTTCGACAATTTTAAAGAATATTTACAAGGGAAAATCACCCTCTCTGAGGAAGAGCTTGCTTATATCGAAAAATTCGCCCGCTATAAAAAACTACGTAAAAAGCAATATTTATTGCAAGAAGGCGATATCTGTAAGCAACATGCATTTGTGGCTAAAGGCCTGATGCGTGCCTATTCCGTAGATGAAAAAGGATCGGAACACATTACCCGATTTGCCAGGGAAGATTGGTGGATCAGTGACCGTGAAAGCCTATTATCAGGGCACCCGTCCAGATTCAATATTGATGCTATAGAAGCGTCTGATCTTATTCTTTTCGACAAGGACGAGTTCGATGTTATTTGTCAAAAACTACCTGTATTTAATCAGCTCATCACCAATGTGCTGAATAAAAGCTTTGTTGTATATCAGGATCGTGTCCATGAAGCAATCAGCACGACTGCCGATGAAAAATACCATAATTTCATGCGTCGCTATCCTGAATATTCTCTTCGGGTTCCACAGGCGATGATCGCCTCCTATCTTGGTATGACACCAGAGACGCTTAGCCGTCTCCGCAATCCAAAGTCTAAGAAATAGATAATTGATTGACATTTGTCAATTTTTTTCTTATCAAATCTCATCGTTTCGAAAGCGATTTACTTGTGAAATTTGCTGTATAATCAGCAAACATGAATAATCATCAAACAAACGGCTTACAAAGCCTAGTCTTAAGTAATCTTGCCCTTACCGTCAAAAATCTGGACGATTCTATTGAGTGGTATGGCAATGTATTCGGGTTTCAGGTAAAAAGAAGAGAGGCATTTACGGCAATCGGTGCAGAAGTCGCCTTTTTACAATTTGCAGACATTCTTCTTGAAATGCTTGAAATAAAGGGGCAATTGATCATCCCCGAATTATTTGCCAAACCTCCTGCCCACTTACTTCCTGTCGGAAATAAAATCCTGGTCTTAAAAGTAAATGATCTTGTTTTAGCTACCCGGGAACTCGAAGAAAAGGAGGTTGTATTCGAATGGAAGAACATGAATTTAACGGAGCATGGTTTGCCATCAACCATGATCAGGGATTTAGACGGCAATTTTATTAATATTTTTCAAACTGATCATATCTGATCACAAACCCAACTAAAAATGGAAAAGCAAAATTTATTTTCGCCGGTGAAACTTGGTGATTTAACTTTAAAAAACAGAATATTTTTTTCCGCATCCACCCGTACGCGTGTAGATGAAGATGATGTACTACTGCCCATAGCCGCTAAATATTATGCCCAAAGAAGTTCAGCGGGTCTGATCATAACCGAAGCGACTTATATTACTCCCGGCGGAAAAGTACGCACCTCGCAACCAGGCATTTTTTCCAGTGAGCAAATTGCTGCCTGGAAAAGCGTAACTCACGGCGTACATGTTGATGGCGGGGTGATTTTCGCACAACTGGCCCATAGCGGCAGGAGTGCCATCCCTCAATTTAATAATGGTTTGGATGCCGTTGCACCTTCTTCGCTTGCTTTTGACAGCGGAGCTCATGGTAAAGTTTCCGGTCAGTCGGATGAGGAATCTCTTCCCAGAGAACTATCCATTCCTGAAATAAAAGTATTGATTAAAACTTATGGTAAAGCCGCTGAAAACGCCATTAAAGCAGGTTTCGATGGTGTTGAACTGCATGGTGGAAATGCTGGTCTGGTTGAACAGTTTTTGCATGCTGTATCAAATATCCGAACTGATGAATATGGAGGTAATATCGAAAACAGATCGAGATTTCTATTAGAAGTGATTGATGAACTCATCGAGGTATGCGGGAAAGACCGCGTTGGATTAAGATTGTCCCCACATGACCGCTTATCCGACCAAAAAGACCCTGATCCTATAGCTACGGTTACTTATCTTGCTACTGAATTAGCAAAACGGGGCATCGGTTACATGAATATTTTAGAACCTTTCAATAAGTTTGATGCATTTATTCCTTTTCCTGAAGGGGATCCGGAAGTATTAGCGACAATCCGGTCAATATTTAAAGGCTTGCTAATTGCCAATGGAGGTTATGATCTTCAAACGGGAAATGACGCTATTGAAACTCAGCAGGCAGATGCAATTGGTTTCGCCAGATTGTTTATAGCCAATCCTGACCTGCCATATCGTTTCGAAAACAACCTTCCATTAAATGCACCCGACTTCAGTACATTTTATGGTACAGGTGAAAAAGGTTATTTGGATTACCCTGTTTGGCAGGATGCAACATTAAAAACAATTTAATTAGGAATATATGAAAAATCAGCATAAAAAAGTATGGTTAGTTACCGGTGCTTCACAGGGTTTTGGTTTAGCGCTGGTTAAATACCTGTTGAGTAAAAATGAATTTGTTGTGGCCACTACCCGCGATCCGGATAAAATTGCCGCGACAGGCCTGAGTGATGAAAATCTGAAGATTGTGAAATTGGATATTACGAGTGAAAGTGATGTAAAAAATGTGACTGAACTTATCATTAAAACATATGGTGAGATTGATGTATTGGTAAATAACGCAGGATTCGGTTTTGTTGGCGCAATTGAAGAAGCTTCGCCAGAAGAAATTGAACAAGTTTTTGCTATCAATGTGTTGGCAACACTCCGGATGATACGGGCTGTCATGCCGACCATGCGAACAGCCAAAAAGGGGCATATTATCAATTTGTCTTCAATTGCAGGATTGGCTGCATCTGCCGGAATCGGAATTTATAACCTCGCGAAGCATGCAGTAGAAGGATTATCAGAAGCATTGTACGCGGAGGCGAAGCCATTAGGCATCAAAGTGACCCTAATTGAGCCCGGCATGTTCCGAACCGGATTTTATGGTAACTCACTGATGGTTTCAAAAAATAGCATAGCGGATTATGATGAAACAGTCGGAAAAATCAAAAAGATGTTTACTAGTCTTGGTGGAAATCAGCCGGGAAATCCGGACTTAGCGGCTAAAGCTATTTTTGATGTTGTAGAATCAGAGACCCCTCCATTGAGGTTATTACTGGGTAAAGACGCCTATGCCCGCGCAATGAAGAAAATGGATGATAATAAAGCCGAATTTGAACGCATGCAATCAGTGACTTTTTCAACCGATTATAAAGATTAGTTACCTGACGTTAATCGGTGCCCTGCCCAATAATTTGCTATCTGTTAAGTCCATCTTGACCGAAAGTGAAGTTTAGACTTCAGCCACCTCCGATTTGCTGCATTTAAAAAAAGAAATTGAAATCGCCTTACCAAGTTTACTGACTCAATAGACCGGAATCATTTAGAAAGCCAGGTCAATGTTATTAAAAAGATCTTTGAGACGAAGTCGATGTAAATAAATTGGAAAAAGATGCGATAAGATAGAATTATAAATCTAGAATTTGGTTTTGAATCAAATTTACAGACCATAACGAGGTTGTATTTAATAATACTATCGTATCAAAAATCGACAGGAAAATATTCCTGTCGATTTTTTTAGTGTATTTATTGCTTTCCTAAATGATAAGTACCATGGATTCATAAATCAATTTTCAAAAACTGTGAAATCAAAAGATTACAAATAGATCAGCAAAATATAATCCATGGAATATATATTTGCCATATGAAAATTGAAAATGAGATAAATCAGCAACAATTCAATAAGTTACAGCACAAAGCAGGTATGAATTTGATTTTTACCGCCAATTGGTTACTGAATGAAATTGCTGTTGCGCTTAAGCCAATTGGCTTGTCATTACAGCAATTAAATGCCTTATCTATTTTAAAGGGTCAGCCGAATCACACGGCTACGGTTAACCTAATTCGTGAGCGGCTAATCGACCGAAAGCCAAATGTTTCGCGCTTGCTGAATAAACTTATGGAAAAAGAACTGATCAAAAAAGACAAGGATTTATCGGATCAGCGAGTGGTGTATGTCAAACTTACAGCCAAAGGATTGGAGTCCGCTGATATCGGCAGACGGCTTTTTGACAAAGTAAAATATAATATATCCGATAATCAATCAGAGACATTAAGCATAATTCTGGATCAATTAAGGTCTTAATAAATTTTAACTCATCAAATGAAAACAAACAATAAGACTGTCCTATTAAAGAATATTCCTTTAGGCTTGCCACGCCTGAGAGACTTTGAATTCAAATCAGGAATTATTCCAACTGTCGCAGAAGGAGAGATACTTTTAAAATCCAAATATATTTCTGTGGACCCTTACTTGCGTGGTAAAATGGCCGGTACCCATGGTGCAGCTTTTGAACCAGGCAAACCTTTATCTTCAAAAGTAATTGCTGAAGTGGTGGAATCAAAGAATAGCCGTTTTCAAAAGGGAGATTATGTGAGTAATTACTTAGAATGGAAAGAATATCAACTATCGGATGGTGGAGGATTGGTTAAGCTTGACGCTGATGAAGTTCCGCTAAGTGCTTATTTGGGGGTTTTGGGCATAACCGGCTTATCGGCATATTTTGCTTTACTTGAAATTGCTCATCCTAAGAATGGAGAAACCTTGGTGGTGTCGGGTGCTGCGGGCGCTGTTGGAACGATTGTCGGCCAAATCGGTAAAATAATGGGATGCAGAGTTATAGGTGTTGCCGGTTCTGATGAAAAAGTTGCTTTATTAAAAACAAAGTTTGGCTTTGACGAGGCAATCAATTATAAAACTACCACAGATTTAAAAGCCGCTATTGCAGCGGCTTGCCCAAATGGTGTCGATATTTATTTCGATAATGTTGGGGGTAAAGTATCTGAGGCGGTCCTCCCAAATATGAATGCCTACGGCAGGATACCGGTGTGCGGCGCTATATCAAATTACAACGACACGGAAATCCCGATGTCCCCAAGTGTGTTTCCTCTAGTTGTAATTAAGTTTCTGACTATCAAAGGCTTTTTAATAGCTGATCACGCGCCAAGATTTGCTGAAGGCTTGGCCCAATTAAGCCAATGGCTTAAGGAAGGTAAAATTACCTACTCAGAAACTGTCTTAAAAGGCTTTGATAAATTGCCCGAGGCTTTCCTTGGCATCTTTGAAGGTAAAAATGAAGGAAAAATGATTGTGGAAATATAAATCAGGTAATGTGCCAACTTACAATTGGCTTTTATTTAACTCTCAAACAGAACTGTATTCCCTACACTATTGGAAACTTTAACTGAATATTATCAAAGGCGGCCGCATAATCAGCCGAAAACGCTTTCGTTAAGGAATGCGGGAAGCGGTCATTTTAATGTTTTTAAACTTAACGGTAAACATAGTAAAGGACCTTACCAACGCCGTGACTTTTATAATGTAGTTCTTGTTCTGAGTACCGGTAAAATTTATTTTGCAAACGAAGTAATCACGATTAAAAAACCAGCCCTGGTTATCACGAATCCAATGATTCCATACGCCTGGGAGGCAGACAATGAAATTCAAGAAGCATGGTTTTGTATTTTCACTGAGGCTTTTATCTATAATAACGAGTTTAAAGACACTTTTATCAATTCACCTTTATTTAAGCGTGACGGGAAGCATATTATTTTTCTTTCTCCTGAACTTCAATCAATTATTGAGAAAAGCTTTGAAAAAATGGTCATTGAAATTGATTCAGAATACAAATTCAAATTCGATCTCATCAGAAATCATCTTTACATTATCATTCATGAGTTGGTCAAAGATGAGCAGTCAAATCCTCAAAAATCTGCTTCTCATTCTATTCTTCGTACTGTCTCTTCATTTATGGAATTACTGGAAAGGCAATTTCCAATTACAAATCCATTCCATCCTCTTCGCCTCAAAACAGCAAACGATTATTCTGAACACCTTGGTGTGCACGTAAACCACTTAAACAGATCAGTAAAAAAGGCAACAGGGCGTACAACAAGCAGCTATATCGCGGCAAGGATAATTCTTGAAGCGCAAACACTTTTACAATATTCAGAGTTGACAATTGCGCAAATAGCTTACAGCCTGGGTTTTAACGAGCCTTCCTATTTTGGCAGTTTTTATAAAAAGCATACGGGTGAGATTCCAAAATTGAGACGGTCACCTGCAAGTTTATAACTAATTAAAGAAGTTTGAATACTATCATTAATGGTTTGAATTTTATGAAATTTGGTTTTATAGCTGCGATACCTTTGTCCCGTTGGGGTATGAAGGTATGATTCCTGAGATCACTGACGGTAACTATTAATAAGACAAAAATGCCTATTCAAACATTCAATTTTTTTACAGACGGCCTGGCACCAGGTACACGTCAGATTACAGAGTACACAGTTGATACCAATTTAGATGATGATGACCTTTGGATTCCATTTGCAGATGGTGCCTGGTTTCAACCATGTCAGTTTAATGTAAGTACGGGGGGATTCACCGTGCTATTGAAAGCAAATCCGGGCGCTCAGATTCCGGCACATTATCATTCAACTTCGGTCATTGGCTACTGCCTTAGGGGAACCTGGCGTTATCTGGAGCACGATTGGATAGCAAAACCAGGTTCCTTTATTTATGAACCTGCCGGTGAAGCCCATACTTTAATTGTTGACGAAGATGCGGTGGAGCCGATGATTACGCTTTTTGTAGTCACAGGCGGCTTTATTTATTTGAACAAATCTGAAGACGGACAAATGATAGCCTATGACGACGGATTTACAATCCTTGAAATTGCAAGAGCACATTATAAATCAATTGGGAAAGATACCGCTCTTCTTGACAGAATGATTCGTTAGCAGCATACGCTCCAAAATGACAGATCCTATGTATGATTAAAAATTAACTGTTTATCAAAATGTGAATCAGTGATTTCGGCTTTATCTATACATAATTACGGAAGCTTTAAGTAAAAAATAATGAAATTTATATCAGCAGTATTATTAAAAACAATCCTATCAATTATTTTGATATTCGGAATCGCTAGTCTAAGCAATGGCCAGCAGATAGGTTCGCAAACCATTGATCAGGCAGGATATTATAATTTAAAAATCGGCGACATTGATGTCACCGTTCTTTCAGACGGCACACTTCCTTTGAATATGAGCAAACTTTTATTTAATGCACACCCAGGAGAAATTGATAGTTTATTCAAGGAAAATTTTCAAAAACCAACAGATGAAACTTCAGTTAACGCTTACCTAATCCGAACATCCGGAAAATTGATTCTGATTGATGCGGGATGTGGGGATTTGATGGGCAATACTGCCGGAAAACTTTTAAAAAGTTTAGCTAATGCAGGGCTTAAACCTTCACAAATAGACGCTGTTTTGGTAACTCACATGCATCCGGATCACATTGGTGGTTTAGTTAAAAATGGCAAGATGACTTTTCCTAATGCTACGATTTATTTTGCGAAAGTTGAAGGTGCTTTTTGGCTAAGTGATGTCAATAGGGAGAATGCTCCAAGCAGCTTTAAACCGTTCTTTGAAGATGCGCAAAACGCAGTGAAGCCCTATTCAGAACTTAAAAAGGTGCGTTCTGTCGATTTTGGCACCGAAATATTTCCAGGCATAACTGCAATTGCTTCAACTGGACATACTGCTGGCCATACCTCCTACAAAATTGAGAGTAATGGAAACAAATTGATAATTCTTGGCGATCTTATTCATTCAGGTGCTGTTCAATTTGCCGATCCTGGTATCACTATTCATTTTGATGCAGATGCAGTTGCCGCAGCTAAGTCACGCAGGCAGCTATTTAATGAAGCGGCAACGGGTAAATTTATCATAGCAGGTTCGCATTTATCTTTTCCCGGGCTAGGTAGATTAAAAGCAGAAGGAGCCGGATATGTATGGGTGCCGGTCAATTTCTCTACTTTTGCTGCTAAGAATTAATACATTATCGACTTTTATACTGCTTTTTACCAACAGTTAAATTTTGTATTGTGTTAATGTTTTTGATTTGACTTCATAGTCTTAAATGTAAAGCATTTATGACTATGAATCATTTAATATTAGATACTTAATCTACTCAATGTTTCTCTCGTTACGCCTAGATATGCGGCGACTAATGACTTCGGTACCCTTTGGAAAAGTGTGGGATATTGCTCAAATAATTCTTTATATCTTAATTGAGCATCAGTCCTCAATGGCCTTTCCGGAAACGCATTATTGGGACAAACCATAACGTTAACCTCGAAAGCGGCACTTGGCCTTCACCAAGGCTATTATTTGCGCATAGGAGCTAGGACCGCAGATAACGTAAATAAGCGTTATAAATTCACCGATGTCAGAACTATCAATGTTCCTTAATTGATTTGATTCTGGTTAATAAGCAGGGAGTAAGAACCTACTCCCCGCTTATTAACTTAAACACAGGTCTATCCAATATACAGTTATGCAACTATTCCTTGTTCAAATTTTACCTCAATAGAGTTCATATAAAATTGAAAATACAAACATAGATTTGGATTGACGGGCATACAGTTTTAACCTTAACTATTTCATCTAATACCGACATTTAAAATTAATTATAGGTCCAAAAGCATTATTAAGTTAGTATTTATTAAGACGTTTTTTTTAATTATAATGTGAACAATTTTCCAATGAATTTTTATCGATCTTATTTTTCTTTCTTTTTTCTGTTTGTTTTTGCCCAGTTAGCATCAGGTGCTTCTTTTGTTGACACTATACGATCTCAACGAGATGTTGAGTATGTACGGGGAAAGTGCAGACAGTTACTGTTATCGGACGTAAAGTATGCCAACGAACAAAGCTATAGTTTAACAGATGATATTATATATGACAAGGACGGCGATGGTTATTTTAAGTTCATAAGGCCTGATGGTAGCTTTACGGATAGTGACTATCACTCGCCATTGAGAAACAGTTGGAAACTAAGCTGGCATTTTATCGTTTGATGTTAATTTGTCGGGCTTATTTTAAGAATAAAGATTGGCATTACCTGGACGCCGTTCATCGTGGGCTAAGTTTTTGGATACAAAATGATTTTCAGTGTTCGAACTGGTGGCAAAATCAAATTAATGTACCATTTGCTTACAGTTCACTCATGTTAATGCTCGATAAGAATGCAACAATTGAAGAGTTAGGCTTTCTTAACAAGACTTTAAATAAGCGCACTTGGGTATATAAAGCCACGGTCAAAATCTTATTTGGCAGCAGGATAATCGGGCGCGAATTGCGCTGGTTAACAATAATGATAAGCAATTGAAAGATTGATAAATGAAATGCCACGGGTAATTGAGGTTTCTTTTAAAGAGGGAATCCAGCCAGATTACTCTTTTCATCAACACGGCCAAATGCTCCAGTTTGGAAACTACGGAATGCATCTCCTGAATAGTATTATTTTTTGGATGAGCGTTACGGCGGGAACTTCATACGATTTCCCAGAAGATAAAAAACAGGATATTTACAGGTATGCTGTTGATGGACTAAAGTGGACTATTTATAAAGGCGCAATGGATATTACTGCTGTGGGACGACAAATCAGGAATAATTATACCCTAAAAAGAGGTATAAACTTGTATAGTGACTTTCAATTGCTCAAAGTCTCAGACCCTGATAAGTCTCCCTGCCGATATTGGTTAGACGGTTTTGCGCCTTTTTACCAAGGATGCAATTTGTACGGAAATAAAAGCTTTTGGAGAAGTGCGTACATGATCCAACGGGGCGGAGATAGATTTATGATGAGCGTAAAAATGGAAGAAACGCAAGTCAAGAAAGTAGAAGCTATCAATGGAGAAAACTTAAAAGGAACATTCCTAAATGACGGCGTAACGCTCATCCAACGAACAGGCAGGGAATATAAAAATATCGAGGCGTTGTGGAATTGGGATATGCTGCCAGGTACAATTTGTGATACAACAGTTGATCCTATAGACAAGAAAAACTTTAATTCATTTAACCGGTCTGAATTCGTCGGCATGGTCTCAAATGGCGCGGATGGAATTAGCACAATGATTTATAATCGTTTGGGTGTAAATGCCAATAAGAGCGTTTTTTTATTGATAATTTACTCGTTGCTTTAGGCTCAGGTATAGTTTTAGCCAATCCTCAACATACAGTTACAATCATAGATCAGCGGTTTAGCGTAGGAGCTATTAAAACCGGCAAAACCGATAAGGGATATCAATGGGTTTGACAAGACAGTATAGCTTATTTATCTCTTCAACAAAATCAATTTATCAAGAGCTTAAATTTTAATAGTTCAAGAAATTGGAAAACAATTGATAAAGCTTCGGACAATAAAATTTTTAATAACCGGCTATCTGCATTTTATATTGAACAGGCAAAAAAAGACAATTATGCTTATTTGGTAAACCCTGAAGTTGGACTTCGAGGAATAGAAAACTGAATAATATTAAGATCGGTGTGATTGATAATACTCCCAACCTTCAGTCAATTAAAGTAAAAAATAAATACTTGGCGGTTTTTTTTGAGCCAGGAATTTTAATTGAAAACGGCCGAACAATAATTTCAACGAATCAGGCTTGTGCTTTAATAGCAAAAAAAGAAAAAGGTCATTGGCATCTGTGGATAGCTGATCCAACAGGAAAACAAACAATTATTAACCTAACTCTTGAAAATACTAGGAAAATTCAAGTTATTCTTCCAACAGGCGCCTTGCGGGGATTTATTAAAGAACTGATCCTTTAATATTACGCCTTACAGCAACAACCTGATTATTTGATTGCTAAAGATTGTTAGTTAGTATTGCTAGTTAGGGTGTGTTGAGTTCACTTGATCGGTTATGACTAATATTTTAACCGAGTTTTCTATAGCCTTTGCTTCCAACCAAGAATTTTACTGTAAGTCTTGGAACGTTTTGATTCTTGGCTATGAATTCTTTTGCCCAGAAATATTTACTTAACACTTTTTGTAAAGTCCGCGTATCGCGATCTATCTACTAGCCATTTTCTTATCGAGGCGCTTTGCTTTCATCTCATGAACCCAGTAGATGTTCTTACAGTCAAAGTTTCATTAAACATTACATTTCAACGAATGATGCATTCAATTATATTGGTGATACTGTAAGTTTCGAAGATGTTGTAGACAGTTTTATCGATGAAACACCTTCTAAAGTAGTATTCTTAATTTGTCGTAGAAACACGGCATACTTATTAAAGGTTATAATTGAAACAGGCGCCAGATACACCAAACCTGCGTCATACAAAGAATATTTGCAGGAGGTATGTTCTATGCGACATGAACGATAGCTTTAAAATAATGGTGTTGCTAACTTGATACTGACAAACCGTGATAAAGGGGACTGGGCAAAGGAGTAACAATACCTCCAACATAAGGTGAGTAACATATTGAAACTGGACAATAAGAAATAGCAAGATTAGTTCTGATATCTAACAGTACAAGGGTACGGTATTATTACAGCAAATAAGCTAATCTAAAAAAGTTACCTTGTACGCCATTCATCGATTGTACTGCTCTGATAAGTTCAAATGGCCTTATCAAGCCCGGCTTGCGATTGTTTACTATTAAATTATGTACCCAAATATAACAGAATAAATAAAAATAGCGGTTTTTGACTGTTCGGTAAAAAACCCTAACTTTGAGCATGGCAAGACCACAGGAATTTGATGAAGAAAAGGTAATTAATGACGCTATGAACCTTTTTTGGAAAAAAGGTTTCTACAATACTACCCTAGCTGATTTGGAGTTTGCTACTGGTTTGAAGCGTGGCAGTATTTACAATAGTTTTGGATCGATTGAAAAATTTTATTTAAAAGCGCTTAAAATGTATTTGGCTAGTAATGCAGATGAAGCAAAGCTTTATATCAACAATGGTAAGTCTGGTTTGGAGAATTTAAGGACTTATATCGAAAATACAATAATAAATCTAAGCACAGATAAGTCCTGTTTTGCCGTAAAAGCATCATTTGAGACTGATCATAATATTCCTGAGAAGATAGGATTATTGAGAGAAGGAATGGCATTCCGCATAAAAACTATCGCCGATTTAATTCGAATTACTCAAAAAAAAGGTGAAATTGACGAACAAAAAGACCCGGGAAAGCTTGCTGCGATAATCGCAGCAACATTTCCCGGATTTGCGCAACATTATCAGTTGCATAAAGATACCTTGCAGATCAGGAAGCTTATTAATGATCTAATTGAAACAATAGGGCTGTAAAATTTTTTATTTTATTTTTTACCATTTGGTCAAAAACTATTTATTATTATTTATTAATTTTTTAACAATGAAGTATCAAAAAGTGTTAGTTACCGGCGCTAGCGGGAAATCTGGTCTTAGTGCAGTAAAAGCATTAATTGCCAATGGAATTACACCTAGGGCGATGGTGCGTAAAGAGGATGAACGGGCTCAAAATCTAAGAAAGTTAGGTGCAGAAGTTGTGATTGGTGATTTTCAAGATTTATCATCACTTCAAGCTGCCCTTCAGGATATAGAAGCTGCAATTTTCATCTATCCTGTTGCTGAAGGTATTGTTGAGGCCGCGGGTTTATTTTCGGAGGTAGCGCAAGTGGCAAAATTACAGCGGCTGATTCATTTATCTGTTGGCGGCGCAGATCCTTATAATCCAAGTCCTCACCTACGGGCACAATGGGTGGCCGAAAAAGTTTTTGAATGGGCCGGACTACCTGTTACACAGGTGAGACTAAAAGTCTTTTTTCTTGAAAACACTTTTCTTCACGCGAGGGAAGTTGCTACAAATAAAACTATCAGCAATTCTTTCGGTGACTTAAAATTTGGTTGGTTAACCGGGGAAGAGGCGGGGAAAGTAGCTATTTCAGTTTTGTTAGCCGATCGTTTTGAACATGAACAGGTTATTTGTGTTGCTAGTGAAGCAATATCTTCTTTCCCGGATTTTGCTGAAATATTAAGTGAATTATTGGGAACTAAGGTTACATATCACGAAATAAGTACCAAAGAATATAAGGTTTTTTTGACCAAACTTGCGGATTTGGGCAGGATAACGTATCGTGTGGTAGATCATTTAACAAGTCAGTCTTCAAACTTAAAAAAGGAGGTTTACAATACAAATACTATTCCTTACAAAGAGGTTGTAGGCGAGAATCCGGCATCAGTACGTGCATTTTTCGAAAAAAAACTTGATAATTTCAGAGGCTAATTTGCAATCCGTCTTTTAAGCTTTTTATTTCAATTTGTGATTTATTATACAATAAGAGCAAAAGATGAGATTTAAGTTTTTCTGTTACAATTAGTAAGAGTTGAAGGATGGCTATTCCTATTAATTTAATGGAGAGATTGCACCTATTCGTTGATGCTCATCTCTATTATATCTTAAGCTCTTTTTATTATTGCATGGCAAAATAGGTTTCTAAAAATTGTAAATATTAGTTTGGTTTGACCATATGAATTACATAAGAATCTCAGGATCAAAAGTAAGCCCCCTATGGAGAGCCTGAATAAGTCTTTACTAATTTTGAATTCCTAGCGGTAGCCGCGAGTTTATTAAAGATGCTTAGAGAACAATCTATGTTTTTAAATTAGTGATTAAAAATTAAAAAAATAACTACGAATTGAGATTCATCACAACTACAAAACGTGGTTAGATAATATGTATAAGTTGTAAATTATTAAGCTGAGCGAACAATTAATGGAAAGCTAAGTTATGCTAGCAAACAAACGAGAAAATATATGAAGAATAACATCACAATAAATCACGTTTCAATAAAACTCCATTCAACTTTCTTTTCATTTACAGATCAATTTGAAAAACTTGCTGGTAAAATAGATCTCACTTCACTGGGAAACATAAAAAATAACCCTTTAGAAGTAGAGAGTATAATTAAAAATTCTTCTGGATTCCAGGATTTAATGATTTTTATGAAAGCAGACCATGGCGCATTGTTTTACCTTGATGGTGAATCTAAAAAGGCATTTCAATACCTTATTGGTAATCCTCTTACTGCATTTTCTATGACCCGTCATGATTTGCGCGCTGCGCTATACGCACCACTAAGGGTTTTAGTATATGAGAATCAGGATGGAGAAACCTTTTTTGAATATGATCTACCATCTGATTTATTTGGTCAATTTGGAGTTGAGGCTGTTTCAGAAATTGGATTGTCTCTGGATGAAAAATTGTTTAAATTGGTTGAAAAGGCTGATGGACACGATATTGTTAGCCTTTAATTTATAAAGTAAGTGCGACAATGTTACTTAAATATAATTAATGATAGATATTTGCCTATGGCCATAGTCGTACTTGTTTTTTTTGTACTCCCGATAAATAAACTCTTTTTGAAAAATATAATTATAACTATCAATTCGCAGGGATGGCTATAAGCATGTTGGAGATACTCAATAAATAAGCGAGTAATCATTGAAATCGAAAGAGAGTGGATGTAATGGAATGAATCTGCTCCATTGCCTATTACAGGTCTTTTACTTGCAATAATCATGGACGCGATGGTGAGCCCACTCATGTGCCTATTCTAATAATATCGAGTTCGTGAAGCCTTTTATTGAGTGTTTCCTGAAAATTAAATAAAGCGAGCGTTGCGCCCTTCTTATGTGCGGGAATACAAGTGTCACCGTTAAAGGATTGGACATCTGAAAAGGCCTAAATTAGCGGTTTTAGGACTAGACGTTTAAGTCATGCGGTGATTAATTTGGCATTTGTTATAGGTCGAAGTTGCCGTATTTGGTGGTTCTCCAAAAAGGAAGTTAATATAAAACTCGGCGCCTATCATTTTTCAGTGACTTCTGATCCTCAATAATGATAATTATCTTTAGTGAATAGTTGTTTAAAATTGTTATATTTATGTATGGAAATCATCGCAAGGAGCGATGATAAGGCTGGAAAGTCATAGTGGTAAGATTAATGTTTTACCATTGTTTTAACAGAAAAAAAGAAAGGCAGTCACGATCTAACGCAACTGCCTGATTCTAAGGTAGCCTGTGACAGGATCGAACTAAATAATTTGGGAGAATAATTTCAAATCTTGCATAAACCGGTTCGAGTTTAGTCCTGCTCCCGCTACCCAAGAATGAGAAAAGCCTCTTAGAGATGATCTGAAAGGCTTTTTTTGTTTTAATATAGTTGTGAAAAGACCTATCCGAGGTACACAATAAGGTACACAGGTTTCTTTTTCGAGGTACACAATGAAAGCTCTGTAAAGCATTGTAAATCAATTTGTAACACCGGTTCTCTGATTTATCATTTTTTAAATTAGACAATCATGGTACACAACATGAACATCCTTTTCTTCTTCTACAAGTCGAAAGTGAACATTAAAGGAACGGCTCCTATCTTCTGCCGTATCACATTAGAGACCAAACGCAAGCAATTCTCAACAGGCATTTACATCAAAGAGCAATCTTGGAATACATTAGCTCAACACGCGAAAGGCAACTCGAAAGATGCACAACAGACTAATAATTCAATTGACACAATCCGACATAAGCTTAATAAGGCCTTTGACGAGCTAAATAAGGAACGAGAATACTTTGTCCTTGATGAAGTTTACAATCGCTACACAGGCACTGATAAGGAGTATAAGACATTACTTCAGACCTTTGATTATCACAATGAGAAGATGAAAGCACTGATCGGTAAGGATTATGTACAAGCGACCTATGACAAATTTGTAGGTATACAGAGCCATGTTTCAGATTTCATTAATGACCAATACAACGTCACAGACTACGCGCTGAGCTTTATAAAACTGAACTTCTTAACAGAACTAGATCATTACCTGAAGGTAACCAAAGGACACAATCAGAACACCATAAATAAGGTGATCGAACGAGTTAAGAAGGTCATGAAGATTGCTGTAGGTAATGGTTGGGTATCCAATGACCCTTTCTTACTTTACCAAAAGAAGAAATATAGCAAGGAGATTGTATTCCTAAGCAATCAGGAATTAAAGAAACTTGAAACACATAAGTTCGTTCAGGAACGGCTTACTGTAGTACGGGATTGCTTCATATTTTCATGTTATACAGGGCTAGCCTACAACGAGGCAGCGATGCTTAGTAAAGAGCATTTACAACCAGACCAAAGCGGTACGCTATGGATTGATATGATTCGTCAGAAGACGCAAAGACCAATAGCAGTACCCATATTGCCAAAGGCAATGTACATTATAAAGAAGTACGGCTATCCCAATGGCGATGGACTATTGCTTCCAGTTATCTCAAATCAAAAGATGAACTCCTACCTCAAAGAGATAGCAGAGATTGTAGGCATTACCAAGAACTTGACACACCACATAGCCAGGAAGACATTTGCTTCAACGGTACTCCTGAATAATGACATCCCGCTTGAGATAGTGTCATTCCTTCTTGGCCATAGTAAAACAACCACTACTGAATCTCATTATGCCAAAGTTGTCAAAGAGAATGTTATGAGCCATATTGTCAAACTCAATAAGAGGCTTAAGTAGAATTTAAACTCGCAGGGTAGCGACCACTATCCTGCTTTTTTTATCTTCGTACCTTATAAAGAAGTGAGCCGATCGTGATCCCAAAAGCAGAACAACAGTACTACACCATCAACTTAAACTTAACGAGAGATTTCTTAAAGTGGGTTCACACCCACCGTTTGTTAGATGGGCCAGGAGAGGAACAGGATGAACTTTGGGCACGACAAACTCTGGTTCAGCAGCATAACTTTGGTGGTAAGCATGGAACTCAATTCAGTACCATAGAAGATATTACTTCTTTCGATAACGCATTTAATGAGTTGCTGAACAGACGTAATGTGCCAATGGAACATAAGCATTCATTACTGTATATCATATTGTTCCTACACGAGGATTATGAACAACAAAGCATTGAGAATAACAGGAACAATCATCTGTATGACTATGCTGGTTTCTTGTTAAATCTTATCGCTGATTCGCTGCATCAAATGAAGATGATGCGAAAGAACAAAGCTTACAAGGAGGTTCACGACCTTACGACCAACGAAATATTCTTTGCGAAACAATCTGTATTCGATTCTATGCCACGTGAAGAATTGGTGGAGTACTTGCCCGACAGTAAGGATGCGGATGACATTGTACGATACTTAAGAATTGCTTTTTATCAATATGAGCTATACATACCCGAAGACCTCGTAATCTCTATTCAGAGCAACACGCGCCAACTCAAATCACTCACCGGTGCAACGATTCCCAATGTAGAACTACCCACAGATTTAAAGTTTGAAGTCTTTACTTTCATGGTTACCGCTATGCTCGATCAGCATAAGAAATACAACACCGATTTCTACCAAGAAATGATCAAAGATGAATCCCTGTTCAAAGACTTTACAAGTATCTATCAAAAGACGTATAAGAAATATTCGATCAGTAATTCAAAGTCGTTGGCTATAGTAGGCACATTGGTTAGCGATTATCTAATTCACCATAAGCTCTACACTTCAAAGCGCAGCATTGCTCTATTTCTGTTTGAATACTTCGCGCTATTCAAGGCAATAAGGCTTAAGAAGCCTGTTACGTTTCCTGAATCCTATGATGATCTTATATTGTTCTATAACCAGAACAACGTCACCAATGAGACAATTAGGAACCTAATGAAAGATGTTGGGAAAATTTAGTTTCAACTATAATTCTTCAATACAAACTATTTCAAATTAATCTAGCTGATCTACAGCATTATACCTGCCAATTCTTACATGGCAGCACTTCTCTTTTAGCTGCAAATTCCCCCAATTCACCTTTGTGGCATGTTAAAACGATATATAAATTTTGATTCAGCTCAAGGAGCAGGATCATACTATGAAGCTAAGCGCTTCTTCATTAACAACGGCCCTGATGGTGTAGCTGATGCTACGGTCTTTTTGGACTACTACACCACACTATCGCCCAACAGCAGAGAACGGTATAGAAACTTGTGGGAGTTGTTAAGAACCTCTCATAACCTTATCGGAATGCTATTACACCGTCAAGACGAAAAAGGTCTTGATTACGTTTGGCTGGAAGTAGAGCTTCCAAGAGGCAAACAACAATTCAAAGTCATCTTACTATCAGATGCAATGTTCGAGTTTTTCGTGAAGTATCAAAGAGCTGAAGTGACCATTCGCTTCACGCTTAAAGAGCTTGTAGAAGAAGCTCAAAGAATTGAAACAGACGGTGCTAACTCAACTGATGCAAAGTAAGCCATTGTTTAATTAACCACCTAAAGGGAGTGGGGTGATACCCACTCCTTCTTTTTAAACACACACAATCATGAAACAACATACAGAATGGCTTCCAAAAGGAATGTTCCTGGGCCAAATCGAACCTTTTAAATCACAAGGATTACCAACAAACACTATTATCCACAAGAAGGTGACCGGCTGTGGTGCTACCACTTCGGAATTGGAGTTTCCTAGGAATAGCATCATCATAGAACCCAACGTACCCGTCATAACAGGTAAATGCAATA
>Ga0302222_10000042_pt1 | contig 90615 bp, 89 predicted proteins | sample II_Palsa_E2_2_FD_194570 | JGI IMG/M metagenome (GOLD analysis project Ga0302222, IMG submission 194570) | Peat permafrost microbial communities from Stordalen Mire near Abisko, Sweden - II_Palsa_E2_2 | ecosystem: Environmental > Terrestrial > Soil > Palsa > Peat permafrost | place: Sweden... | reverse complement strand
CTTCTCAGCAGTCTGCGAAACCTGCCGAACGTCCTGGCGTCTTTTCCCAGACTGCCCCAGCCATATCCTGTGTCAGCTAGTTTGATCGAAGGAGGGGTCCCACTTCCGCGGTAAAAGAACTGGTACATGGGGATCTGTAATGCCCGCGCCAATTTGTTGAGCGTTTCGAGCGAAGGAGTTGTGTGACCGTTTTCGACGCGACTGATATAACATCGAGGCAAGCCGGAGCGTCGCTCGATAGCCCCCTGCGATAAACTCTTGTGCTCCCGGAGCGCTTTTACCCTCTCACCGATCGTAACCATCGCTATAGGTGTACCATACGTTATCTACGAAGGGAATACTAAGAACAAGGTATTCAGGGGAATGACCTTGACCCGGCATCAGAGCTAGGCGTGCCTTCAACAGCTACGTTGCCGCCGACCGGACGTTTTCAAACGCTTCACAGACCCTCGCCAAATCAGTGACTCTTATGCCCGATTTAAGCCACGATTCACAGACCGTGATGCGTGCACGTTTACCAAATCCAATTCTAGGAAAGACGTAGAAGCACTCAAAACCGTCATTTTCCCGATTTAGTAGCGCGACAAGCGTAGGCAGATGGTTCTCCGTTAGAACCGGATCCAGTAGCCAGCGGCGAGTCTCCTTCCATACATGAACCGAACGAACCAAAAGGACAGACGCGGCACGTTCCCCGGGCAATTCGAGTGTGGCGCGGTGCCTCGTCGTTCGCTGAACGACTCTTATTTTGTCTAACGATGCCTCCGTGATTTGCGCCAGAAGCTTCTCTCGAAGGGCGTGCGTTCTTTGCCGAACGTCAACGTTGCGAAATCTATCCTGACCGTACTCGAGAAGGTTATAAGCGGCCCTCATATTCCCGAAGCGCTTTCGAACCGCCGACGCGCTAGGAAGGAAATTGCATTGCTCAATCAAAGAGATCGAGAGCCGGCCTTTTTGAACCAGCAGTTTGCGCAACCCATCAAGAAGCTGCGCGTTCGTCACATGGCAGGTGCGGGTCCACAAAATGCTTTGAGCCTTCAAAAACGTATCTAGATCCACTATCGGTTCGAACGTGCCGGCTTTTAGTATCCATTCTGATCTGGGCACCTTGAGGGTTGGCGTGTAGAGCTTCCGAGTAGTACGGTTGAACACATTAAATCCTGCATATTTTGGATGCATGAGGATGTTGTTCACACCCTGGTACTCCCAAGCACGACCGCTAAAATTCTTTATGCCCCTGCGATTAAGTTCACGGGCGATGTCAGCGACTGAACATTTCTCTTGAACGAACATGCTGAAAATCGATCGTACGCATTCGACCTCTGAAGGCGAGCCTAAAACCAAAGTTACCCGCTCGCTCGAAATGCTCTTACGCTCACCCACTTCGAGGATTTGTTTGGGTTTTCGTGCTGGTGTAAGGAGCATCCGTCTCAAGCCGTAGCCGGCGAGTCCTCCTTGCTTGAAGCCCTCACGCGCTAATCGCTTTTGTCCCTCGAGCACTTTTACGCCGAGTTCACGACTGAACTCCCCCGCCATTGTGCGCTTAAGGGCTTTCATGATGAGACTGGGAAGTGTCCCGTCGTTGGTAAATGTTTCCGCGCAATAGTGAATAGGGATGCCGGCCGACCGGCAAATAAACTCGTAATGCGCGGGCTCGTCTGTGTCCTGAAACCGACCCCAACGGCTAACGTCGTAGACGAGTATCGCTCGGTAGGCGGCAGTAGTACTGACCACATCTTTTAGCAACTGCTGTAGTCCTGGTCGATTTCGCAGTATTACTCCGCTCTTGGCGCTGTCAGAATAGGTTTGGATGACCTCGAAATCGTGCAATGCCGCGTACTTGTGGATCGCATCGGTCTGATTCTCAAGGGAATATTGTTGATGTTCCGTTGACATCCGGACGTACTGGGCTGCTGGAACGGGCTGTGTCGCTGACATGTGGTCCTCCTGGAACTCACATCGGCAGCGCCAAAAAACACTTTAATCAGCATCCAGCATCTGTTTCGAAACGAAAGAACACTTTGGTAAACCGAGGTATGCGAGGCAGGACCTCTAATCTGATCTTCGCGATGGTTCGAGTTTGGCTGCTAAGGCTTCGTAAACCGGATTATTTTGGGCCACTTGCACGCTTCGCGGCTTGGGTGAGATCGCGCCTTCAGACGCGTAACGGGAAAGCAGGTTCCGTGCAAGTTTTTGCTGGCGGAATAGCTCAAGGTCCAGTCGACCCTTTCGCTTGCGCCCGACATGTCGTCGGGTGCTAAACAGCACCTTTTTCCTGGTTCGCTCATAACATTGGTGACACAGTCCGTTCGAGTGGTACCCGGATTCTGTGCCACAAATGAGGCAACCGTAGTCGTCAAAAACATACCGCATCTTCCGCCAAAAGTCCTTCGGCACAAGGCGGTGAATCGCAAATGAAACGCGCCTGGGCAAGAACCAGGGTTGCAATAGGACGCTTTCCACGAGCTTCTCGTACGATTCTCTGGTGAGGCTTGGGAGTTTTTCACTCTTAGTTCTAGTGTCATTCCGATACCGTCTCATGTCTATTCCCCTGCGGATGGCATTTCTCAAAGTTTTTGCTCAGTCCATCCGGTCCGATTCGCGCGTATCGCAAGGTCGTTTGTACCCAAACGTGTCCCAGCAAAGCTCTGATAACCTCTAGGCTTGCACCGTTTTCATGCAAATGTGTCGCGAACGTCCTGCGCAGAGTGTGGGGCGTTACTCGCTTCAACCCAGCTCGCCTCGAAACGCGAATAACCACCTGCTGAATAGCCATTTTTGAAAGTGGCCCTGACCTTTTTGGTGGAGACAGATCCATCTGTGCCATGAGTCGCTCGTGCTCTTGCTTAGCCTCTTCATAGGTCATGCGAGCAGTTGAACCGAGGACCTTAGTTTTTGACATAGATCGGTTATCGCATTTTCTGGTGTAGTGCCACTTCGATTTCCATTGATTCGCCTGAGGAGAAAAATGTCCTTTCTGCTTTGGATAGTCTGCCTCGAATACATATCCACTTGTGCGACTGCCAATGTACTCGCGCACGGCGGTTGAGGCGCTCTCAGCGAGTAACACGAGCCTAATTTTCCCGAGCTTTCCCCGAACTCTTGCCTGCCTTGCGACAAAATCGATGTGCTCGATCTTTGTATGGCGGGCTTCGTTCAACCGACATCCCGTCGAGTAAAAAAACTCAATGAGTGCCCGCTCCCGAAGAGTTCTTGTCGCTGATATTAGTTGTCGAACTTGTGCTTCACTGAGTACCCTGGGGCGCTGGTGCCAAGGTAATCTCAGTCGGACAAAGCGCGGCGCCACGTAGTCAACTACACCTCCGAGATTCAAAAAGTCATAAAACTGCCGAAGAATCCCTAGGTGCCGATAGACGGAACCCAAAGTTGCGCCATTTTCGGAAGCTTGCGCGACGAAGAGTCGGATATCGGTGTGTTTTGCTCGAGCAAAAGATCGTTGTCCCATAAACCCAACATATTGGTGCAAGGCTTTTAAGTACGTGGTTTGAGTGGTCCCTGCGTAGTGCATCGCTTTCATCCACTTGTGGTACTGCCTCACCAGACCGCGGTTGAATCGCACATGGGAATGCATCCCAGCCCCTCTTTTGGAATCCAGAACCAATCTAGTTCTCTTTCCCGTTTTGGGAATAGTGGACAAATGACTCCATAGCTACTTAGGAGACCGTGCGATGAAGCAATCCCGAGTGAGGATGCGATGTGTAGCCTCTGGCTGGAATATGGCTTGTCGAAAAGATAGGATTGGTTTGGAGATGCTCTTGAATCGAACCGCGGTAAAGCAGTTCGTGCGCAACAAGGTGGTTCTGCTCACAGGTGCTGGTGGGTCGATTGGCGCTGCGCTGGCAAAAGCTCTGACCGCACTCGAACCCAAACATCTCATCCTGCTTGATCATTCTGAGCGAAACCTGAATCGGGTCGTCACACTGCTTAGAACATCGGTCCATTCCTGCCGGACCTTGGCCGTGCTCGGGAGTGTCGGGGACCAAGACCTTTTGCTCGAGTTATTCGATTGTTATCGGCCAGAAGTCGTGTTTCACGCGGCTGCGTTCAAATACGTTCCCTTCATGGAAACCAATCCACTGGCCGCCGTACAGAACAACGGTCTCGCGACTTATGCCCTCGCGAGACTCTCACGCGAAACATCCGTCTCAAAGCTATTGTTGGTATCGACAGACAAAGCGGTGAATCCGATCAGCATCATGGGCGCCTCAAAGCGTGTCGCCGAGTTAGCACTCGCTGCCGTCGGCGATTCGAAGACCCAGATGAGCGCAATACGCTTAGGAAACGTCCTGGGCACTGAAGGCAGCGTTGTCCCGGCGTTCTTGAGTCAGATCTCCCGAGGCGGGCCGGTGACTGTCACGCACCCAGAAGCGACGCGCTATTTTTTGTCGTTGGACGAAACAGTCGATCTTATCCTTCAGGTGTCCGATGCAACTACCTCAGGAATATTCATTCCAACGGTGACGAAATCCGTAAATATCTTGGACATGGCCCTTGAGCTAATAAAAAAGTCGAATTCCGAAAATCATCGTGAGATTGAAGTCTTGTTCACGGGGCTTCGGCCCGGGGACAAGCTGTCAGAAGAATTTCTGTATCCAGACGAAACCGCAACACCGACCGATTTTCCCAACTTATCATTCGTGTCTCATTACGGTCGTGCGCTCGACGAGTTCGAACTCAGCATGACTCGGCTCGAGGAAAGAGTACGAGCTCGCGATGTCGCCTCCACCTTGGACACGCTTCGCCTCCTAGTGCCAGAATACCGACCCACTGAGACGGTGATCCGCATATCGCAAGGATTGCCCGCCTAAGATGAAGCGCAAAATCGCTGTCGTTACGTCCTCCCGTGCCGACTACAGCCATCTGTACTGGCCCCTCAAAGAGCTATCCGCCAAAGATGATATCGATCTAAGAATCGTAGCGCTCGGCTCTCATCTCTCCCCTGAATTCGGGAACACTGCCAAGGAGATTGAACGCGACGGGTTCAAGATCGCTTCCAAAATCGAGTGTCTCTTAAGCTCCGATACCGATTTGGGTATGGCTAAAACAATCGGCCTAGCAACGTTAGGACTCGCCGATCTGTTCGCGGAAATGCGACCCGACATCCTCCTGTTAATCGCAGATCGATACGAGATGTTGGCCCCTGCTTCCGTAGCACTTGCACTGCGAATCCCTATGGCCCACATCGAAGGTGGAGAAGTTAGTGAAGGTGCGATCGACGATGCGGTGCGAAACGCGCTGACGAAAATGAGCCATATTCATTTCACTTCGACTTATGCAGCCCGTGAGCGTGTAATTCAGATGGGCGAGGAGGAATGGAGGGTGCATCGGGCGGGTGCCCCGTCGCTCGACCATATTCGCAGGCAGACACTTCTGAAGAGAGCCGATCTAGAAAAAAGACTAGATCTAAATCTCGGTTGCCCTACGATCCTTGTTGCATATCACCCAGTCACAATCAATCGCGACACGTTGTCCGAGACGGACGCGTTGTTCCACGCACTCGATTCTCTTTCTCACCAAATCTTATTCTGTTTTCCCAATGCCGACGCTGGGAGCAGAGCTTTGATCCGTCGCACGAAGGAATTCGTGGAATCGAAAGGGCGAGGCAACGTCTATACCAATCTCGACACACTTACTTACCTGAGTTTGTTAGGCCAAGTGGAAGTGTTCGTTGGAAATTCTAGCAGTGGGATCATGGAAGCCGCATCATTCGAGCTTCCCGTCGTAAATGTTGGGGTCCGGCAGCAGGGGCGCGAGAGAGCCGCGAATATAATCGATGTCGCGGCCGACGCGGGCGCGATTCGGGAAGGGATTCGGAAAGCAACTATGGCGGATTTTCGACAATCACTAATTGGTTTGAAGAATCCCTACGGCGACGGATTCGCGGCCGAAACGATTGTTCGCGTTCTTTCCAGTCTTCCTGAGCCGGAACGGCTATTGATGAAGCAGCACGCTCACCCGGACAACGTTTCTACGACGGCATTCCGCACGCACTAGCCATGCGAATACCTCTATCCTCACCCGACATCAACGAACAGGACATTGAGGCGGTGACAGTCGTCCTCCGAACTCCTCAGCTTAGCTTGGGTCCAAAACTTGTGGAGTTTGAGAACTCGATCGCTGGATACCTCGGCGCGTCCGACGCGGTAGCCGTCAGCTCAGGCACAAGCGCACTCCATCTGTGTATTCGGGCACTCGGCATCTCCGATGGGGACGAGGTCATTGTTCCGTCTTTCGCATTTGTAGCGGTCGCGAATGCGGTCCGCTACGAACGTGCGATTCCTGTTTTCGTCGATGTGGACGCCGCTACTCTCAATCTTGATCCTGAACGCCTAGAGGCAGCCATTACCAATCGCACGAAGGCCATCATCCTTGTTCACACTTTCGGCGTTCCTGCTGAAATTGATCGCATTCTGGAAGTGTCGAAGCGGTACGGGGTCGCGGTCATTGAAGACGCGTGCGAAGCGATCGGAGCAGAATATTGTGGCAGGAAAGTCGGTACGTTCGGCGATGTCGCCACCTTCGCTTTCTACCCGAATAAGCAAATCACCACCGGTGAAGGTGGAGCGGTGGTCACCAACGACCTACAGATCGCGAGAAGAGTTCGGTCCTTGCGTAATCAAGGAATCGGAGCGCCGGGCGCCTGGCTCGCGCATACCGAGGTTGGATATAACTATCGGCTTTCGGAGATCAACTGCGCGCTTGGAATCTCCCAGTTAGGGAGGCTCAATCCCATTTTAGAACGGCGTGAGTCGGTTGCTCGTCATTACGACTCGCGACTGTCTTCAGTTCCACAGCTACGCCGTCCTGCACTCGTCTTGCCAAATCGCAAAATCAGTTGGTTCGTATATGTTGTCCGTCTCGGCGAAAGCTTCAGCGAAATTCACCGTGATTGGATCTACGAAGAAATGAAGGGTTTGGGCATCGCTCTGGGCCGATATTTCGGTCCGATTCATCTTCAACGTGCTTATAATAACCAGTCGGAACACAGACCAATACTTGCAGTTACCGAGTTCGAGGCCCAGCGTAGCCTCGCATTACCGTTCTTCAATCAGATTAGTCGTGAACAAGTTGACGAGGTCAGCGAGAGCCTGAGCCGACTTTGCCATGCTCTCTGAATCGAGGAAATGAGCATCGCATTTACCTCTTTCTTTGCAGACTGCTATAGCCAACAGCATTTATCTGAGTTCGTAACCCATTTAGTACAGCGGGTGACGATATCACCATACTTCCCGGTGCTCACCATTCGTGACAGCCAACTTGCCCGGGGGTTCCTAGCATTCTATCTATTCTTTGGGCGACAGGACGCGCAACGCGTTTGCTTTTTCGTCCCGATGAAATCGTATTTGCACTTGCTACATGTTCGGTAGAAGACGAGTGGCCCGCTTTTATCGAACGCTTTCACCTAGTCGATTAGCGAATCGTGCCTACCATTTATTGACAAGGGTCAGGCCATCCCAGCCTGTGAATTTTAATCGCAAGCAAATCATCCGCTGCTATCTTCATCGCCGCTCGCTCTCGCGTGTGGGCGGGACTGTCTCCGAGTGCCTGCCATCGCTCAAACAACTCGCCCTCTGCTGCGTGGATTAAGGCAAGAAGCTTCTCTTTGTCTAACTCCCACATCGTCTTTTCGTAGGCTGTTTTCCACGATGGAATTTCGACTGAGTTAGGAGGAACAGTAGATGGTTGGAGAGACGGCTGATTCTCGGACACGTCGCACCTCGAATCGTAGACCAGGAAGGAACCCTTGCTGAGCTGAAGCTCTGTCAGATTCGCAGGGTGCCGTGGAGGACATCGCGGCAGGATGCTAGTGGGACGCCGTTGACAGTAGCACACGGCGCCGCGTTTGTCACGGTTGATGACCTAGAAAGAAACATCACATAGCAAAGGGCGTATGATGAGGCATGGCAAATGACACCACGGCCTGCGGCCAGATAATTACCGCGTGCGACTTCCTCTTGGAACTTAAAAATGTTAAGACTCCCGAGAATTTTTACGGCGAGGTCGGAAGAATCAGGATGGCGGCTGACAGCGCCAAATATGATCCCGTTGAGTTGATGGAAGTCAAAAGGCAACTGGTTGCTCTGACCAACCGATGAACCGCCGAGCAGAAGAAGGAGTACCAGGAAGCCGCAAACATTTTTCAACAGTACCCCAATCCCCACATTCGAATGCTCGCTGCGTGAGGAGTCTAAATTCCATTTTTTTGGAGATGTACTAAGCCATGCGATTCTTGAAGGTCATCTCGGAGCTCGGGGAATTCGATGAGCAGTAGTTCCGCAAGCTTCTGGCCATCGATCTGCGCTTGCGTCATTGTTTCCAGAGTATGAAGCGTCACAAACTGCTTGGCAAATCCTGATTAACGCCGTTACCGGACATTAGAAGTAACACTTTATTTGTCCGGTAACGGCGTTAATCAGGACTTGAGAACTGTTATGCTGTCTGCTAATTCAAGTGCGGTGCGGGTGTCCGATGACAATCGAAGCGAACAAAGCAGTCATGCAGCGCTTTACAGAGTTCATCAATACGGCAAGCGAGAAATTGGCCACAGAATTGGTTTCACCCAACGCGATATTCCATGTTCCGGGACGCCCCGAGGCCATGCGGGGGCCGGATGGTTACTTGGCGATTATCGGAATGATGCGCGGCGGCTTTCCTGACATTCAATGGACGTTGGAGGACACAGTTGCGGAAGCGGACAAAGTAGCGGCGCGTTTCACGATGAGAGGAACCCACCAAGGCGCATTCTTTGGTGTTCCACCGACCGGAAAGAAAATAGAAGTTCAGGCGATGAATTTCTATCGTTTCTCAAGCGGTCAAATCGTCGAGGAATATGGCCAACCCGATTTGCTTGGACTGATGCAGCAAATTGGGGCGATACCGAGCAATTGAGGCGCTACCTCGCGCTACCTCCCGATAAGTCGCGTTACCGGACATTGGGAATCCGCGGATCGCCACTTGTCCGGTAACGGCGTTAGTCAGGAGTTTGCTTTATAATTTCGCAAACGACAGACAACGAATCAGAACTCTTGATTGGTACTCGATCGGCATATCGCGGTTCTCCTTCAGGATCGAAATGATACCGGAACGCTACAAGTCAACCGGCAAGGCCGCATTGATCGTGTCTTTTGTGGGGCTAGGCCTTCTCGCTATTTCATTTCTCACTGGCCGCATTCCAAATTGCTAGGGTAGCGAGACTGGAATTCATTATCTGATTTCAACAATAGCTCGGCCCGTCGGCTACGCTTGCTTGATGTTACTCGCCTTCCCTGGCGCAATTATTTTTATGCCGATAGTTCTTAGGAATGTCCATAGTGCGTCGGAGTGGTATGCGGCGTTGGCCATCGCAGTGAATTGGGTGCTTTATGTCTGGGGTTGCTGATGAACTTCTTCGCCTTGGAGATTCAAAGGTCAAGAACGCAGTTTACGTGTCATACCTAGAGCACCTTCCGCGTACAGGTCGAGTCCACGACCGACTTAGGACGATGATGACCACTGACCTGCTCAGAGGATGGGAGGAAATCCTCGCGTATTTGTCCAACTTGTTGGGGGGCTCGTCGCCAGACAAAACCTAGACTCAGGGCTCCTTATTCCTGAATTTGACTTCTCGCAAGCCTATGAACCGCGTCAACTCCTGATAAGTCGCGTTACCAGACATCTGCCGTACTAGAATTTCACATGTACGATAACCGCGTTTATCAGGGGTTGGGACGGACTTCTACTCGACCATGAAAGCCGTCAAACGTTCGTTACTCAAGATCATCATCCTCCGGCGGATCCAGGCGTACCGGTGCGGTTACCGTAATTTGCATCCGCTGAGTGAAGCCGCCAAATTCCGCCACAACGATTGCCACGCCGGGATTGAGTTCATGCACCACGTTGTGTTGATCCACGCGCAGGATTGGTTTTTCTCGAGACTGTTCAACAGTAATCTTGAAACCTTCGAGCCGTTCTACGCGAACTGGCGATAATAAGTGATCGTAGGAGAGTTCTGCGTACAAGTGGAACCGGCGATCGCGAAAATAACCGCCTTCAAAGCGAAATCCCCTCAGTCCCCGGGTACTCGGAGCGACTCGAATTCTGAAATGGCGTTCGGAGTATCCGAAGTCTTGGAAGTGGGCACCGATGGCGATCTCCTCGTCACCCACGGCCAGTGGGACGATCTCAATGGATTTGTAACCATTGCCATGGTCGACGACGACCGCGCTGCCTTCGTTTAGGCGGCTCCCTGGGGTTCCCTTTATGGCGTTCGGAAATATCATCCGCTGACCGACCGCGAACTGGACGAAATAAGTGAAAGTAAGTTCGCCACCCGAAATTTCGACCGGCACCTCGATTGGTTGTGCCATTTCGACCGGTGCGGCCGGGGCCGTCACCTTTAATCGGTCCGTAAAGAAGTAATCAGATGGGAATACTATGGCAGAAAGACCTCCAGGGTCCCGCGGCCAGGTGGCATTCAACGGCTTAGGCCGCTCCGCGGGCCGCAACTTTGTGCAGTTGCCTTGATCGAAATCGTCGTGCGTGGTTCTCACCACTACGCATACGCGTTTGACCACCGCACCATAGGAAAACTCGATGAGGGCATCACCCGTGCGCAGAGCGTGAACGCGTCCCTCAGATTTATCGAATCCGATCACCGGAGCATTGGCGGGTTGCTTTACGCCGATGTCCATGAAAGAGCTATCAACAAAGACGCCCTCCCGGATGTCGGGGTAATGGGCAAGGAGGGAAATTCTCTGATTTTCGTAAGGATCATTGGGATCGTCGAGATTAATCCGAAGCTGGTTGATATCGAATTCTCCGCCCCCGTGAGTAGCCACCAACGCAGCCGGCATGCGATCGGACGGACCGACGTCCAGCGTAACGTGCACGTGCGAGAAAGCGGAATCCGAAAACATAGCGCCAACGAAAAGTTCCACTTTGCCAAGTTTTACTGGTTTAACCAGAAAGTAGTCGCCGCCGTCCGGGTGATGAAACCCTGCTTTGCGGGATTGAAACGTGCGTTTTGCGCCCAAGTTGCGCCTAACTTTTCGCGCGTGATGTTTACAGAATAAATCACTGAGCCTATTCAGCTCGTTGTTTGTGGAATTCCTGACCTGAGGTTTACATAATAACTAATGAATATAATATCGATTTACCATTAACGTCCGGCATGTTGTCCCGGGAAATCGACGGCCACCATTAGAAGGGGAGAACCTGCTGAGTGGACGGCAAGCTTGGAAGAGAACTCGGCCGATTTGTCGTCGAATCGGAGCTTCCGTGCGAAGGGATGAAGAATTGGTGATTGCCACTATAGAAAATTTGAGTTTGCATCTGCAATCGTTACCAGAGAGATTACACGCGCAGATGTTACAGAAAGATGAATCTGCGATGAGTAACCGGATAATTTAATCGCAGCCCCCCGGCCCGCGTGCACTTGTTGTTTCGATTCTTGGGAGACACTGATGATGCCTCGACTGGCCGCCGTGATGGCGCTGGCACTTTTTGCGATTCAGCCGGGTTTAGCCAAAGCCCAGAGCCCCGCAGCCGAAAGCCGCTCCAATACCGCGAGCCCAGGCGGTCCGCAGGAACCCGCGGCTTCGACGCCGGTCCTGGAACACCGCAATCCCCGGTACATCGTGCAGCGGGACGATGTGATGACGCTCACCTTTCCGATTGCTCCGGAGTTCAACCAGAAAATCACCGTGCAACCCGACGGTTACATCAACCTGCAGGGCGCGAATAGCCTGCATGTGGAAGGCATGACGATTCCCGAAATTGCGGAGGCCGTCAAAGTTGCCTACTCCAAGATTCTTCACGACCCGGTGGTGGACGTGGATTTGATCGATTTCCAAAAACCCTTCTTCGTGGTGTCGGGCCAGGTGACCAAACCCGGGCAATATGATCTGCGCTACCAGACGACGATTTCGGAGGCGATCGCTATTGCGGGCGGGTTCGCGCCCACGGCCAAGACTCAAATATTCTGGTATCACCGAGTGTCGGGCGGAATGGTCGAGGTCCGAAAAGTGAACCTGAAGCCATTTCTGAATGGGAAAGCGGTAAGTGAAGACGCGGAGATGCAACCCGGCGACATGATCTTCGTTCCTGAGAAATTTATTACGAACTTCCGCAAGTATGTCCCGTACTCGTTCGGCATGTACATCAATCCGACTTCGGCGCTTTTTTGAGGATTTGAGACCGACTATGAATAACGACGAATTTACAAACGCAGACCTGGCCCGACCCCGGTACACGACCTTGCGCGATTGGGTTTCGGTAGGGTTTCGCCGGCGTCGAATCCTCCTGACCACTTTTCTGGGTGTTTTCCTGGGCGCCATCCTGGTGGCCTGGCTATGGGCGGCGAACTTCTACGAATCGTCGATGCAGGTTCTAGTGGAGGAAAATCGATCGGACCCTTCGATTTCTCCGGCGCCTAACGCGGCGGTAGGCTCGGGCGCGATGGTTACGCCCGACCAAATCAGCTCGGAAGTGGCGCTGCTGCAGGGCAAGGATATGCTCCGTGCGGTGGCGTCGACCTGCGGCCTGGACCAACATACGTCGCACCTGCTTTCTTTCCTGCGCCCCCGCGATCCGCAAAAAAGTAAAGAATACGATCTGGAAAAAGCGACGGCCAGCCTCTCCCGAGCGCTGGATGTGCAGGCCGAAAAAACCGCGGATGTAATCGACGTGTCTTACGCCCATAAGGGCGATCCCGAAACGCCCGCTTGCGTGCTGGGCACGCTGGGCAAACTTTATGTGGAGAAACATGTCCGGTTAATTCGGCCGGCGGGAACTTCCGATTTTTTCGCCCAGGAAGCGGACAAATACCACCAGCTGCTGCTGGACTCGGAAGCGCGGCTGGCGAACTTCGGGAAACAGGAGGGCGTGGTGGCGCCGGATCTGGAGCGGGCCAATGTGGCGCAGGAACTGGTTCGATTCCAATCGGCCCTGCATCAGACGCAGCAGACGATCGCCGCCGATCAGCGGCGAATCAGCGATGAAACCGCGCAATTGAAAGGAACCCCGGAACGATCTGCGACGCAGGTCGTGACGAACTCGTCTTCGATTCTGCTGCAGAATCTGCAGGCCGATTTGCTGGCCGCACAAGTGAAGCGGACGCAGCTGCTGCTGAAGTATCAGCCCACATACCCGCTGGTAATGGAAGTGGACGAAGAAATTACCGAAACGCAAAAAGCGATTGATGACGCGCAGAAGAGCGCGTACCTGACGCAGACGACCGATCGCGATCCAACATACGAATTCTTGCGGGAAGACGCGGCCCGAACCCGCGCGGATTTAGCTTCGCAACAGGCTACCGCGCGCGCCATCAACGCGAGCCTGGAGGCCATGCAAATTCGCCTGGTCGAGCTGGATCAAAAATCGGTATTGCAGGCCGCCGAGGTTCGCGATTCCAAGGTTAACGAAGCCAATTACTTGCTGTATGTGTCGAAGCGCGAACAGGGCCGCACTTCGGATGCGCTGGACGCCAAAAACATCGCGAACGTCGCGATCGCGGTGCCCCCGGTGGTGCCCATTCTGCCGGCGCATAGCCCGGTATTTGTAGCCCTGATTGGATTCTTTTTGGCGATTTCGACCAGCATCGCCGCCGCTTTCGTCGCCGAGTATCTCGATCCTTCGTTCCGCAATCCGGAGGACGTGGTGTCGACCTTGAATATTCCGGTGCTGGCCTCGATGCCGAGGAGGGTGGCGTAGCGATGTTGCAGGATTATTTCAAGCTGGCGGAGCAGCCCTTCGGCGTGACTCCCGATTCCAGATTTCTTTATTTAGGAAATCAGCACAGCGAAGCGCTGGCCTCGCTGATCTATTCGACCGAGAGCAACCGTGGTTTCGTCGCGTTGATCGCGCCGCCGGGAATGGGGAAAACGTCGCTGCTCTATCATTATCTGGAGTTGCTGCGAACGCGTTCACGCACCGCCTTCGTATTCCGCACTGATTGCAGCGCGCGCGAATTCATTCGCCACGTCCTCCTGGATTTGGGAATCGATGCGCCGATGGATGATTTGCCGGCGATGCATGAGGCGTTGAATCGGGTCCTCACGGAGGAAATGCGGGCGAAGCGCCGCTTCGTGCTGGTGATCGATGAGGCTCAAAATTTGTCGGACAGCGTGCTGGAATCGATTCGGCTGCTGTCCAATTTCGAAACGCCGTGGAGAAAGTTGATGCAGATCGTGCTGGCCGGACAGCCGCAGCTGGCCGAACATCTGGCCCAGCCATCCATGGTTCAGTTGCGGCAGCGAATTTCACAGATCATCCGGCTCGAACCATTCACGCCCGGGGAAGTTAACTCGTACATCGATTCCCGGCTGCGGGCCGCGGGCTGCCGCGAGCCGGCGTTGTTCTCACCTGGTGCGCGCGCGGACATCGCGCGTTTTAGCGAAGGAATTCCCCGGAATATTAACAACATCGCTTTTAACGCGCTTTCGCTAGCCTGCGCGATGAACCGCAAAACCGTCGACCGCGAAATAATTGGCGAAGTGATGAGGGATCTGGCACTGGAGGTGGGCGAGGAGAGGGTGATTGGCCCAGCGGAAAACGAACCAAACGCGAGTACGCGGAGTGTGGTGCGCGCCCCGGCCAGCCCGACGGCCGCTGTCGAGCGAAAGGCACCTCGATTCGGCAGATGGATCACGGCGTTTGCGTTCAGCGTGTGCGTTGCTGCGGTCTTGTTTGCCGGCATTCGACCGAGCGTTCACCAGCCCAAATTCGCCAAGAGCCTCGAATCGCGATTGCGCCAAATCGCCGAGAAGCCCGAAGGAGCAGTTTTAACGGCGATAGCCGCGCCGGCCGAAGTGCTGCCAGCCAAGGCAAAATCCGACGAACCTGCGGTTGAGCCGACCAGCAACGCTCCGCTTCCGGCGGAACCCGAGCGGCCGGTGTATCGAGTTTCCGCCGGGCAAACGCTCTGGGGCATTGTCCGCGAGCAATTTGGGCGGTACGACCCCAAGGCGGTAGCCCAGATTCGCAGGCTTAATCCCTGGATTGCCGATCCGAATCACATTTTATCCAGCCGAAAGATTTTACTGCCAACATCCGCAGAAATCGCCGATAAGCCGTCGGCGGAGGTCCTTTCAGTCGGAACCTCCGCGGCGCAAAGTCAGGTGCCATGAGCAAGAATTTTGAATTGATGCAACGTATGGGCGTACAGGAAAAACCTTTCGCCGAGCCCAGAATCGAGACGCGGGTCCATGTGGAAGAGAGCGTTGCGGCAACTTACAAGCCGCGCCCGATTCTGGGCCTCAACCAGATGTCCCGGGAACAAACCCTGAAATTGATCCAGCGAGTTTTCCTGCTGCAATCCGAGCTAGCACCCCGGCTGGTGGTATTCGCCGGGATCGAGCAAGGCAACGGTTGTAGCCAGGTTTGCTCCGACGCGGCAAAAATTCTGGCGATGAACGTGTCCGGATCAGTTTGCCTGGTTGACGCTAACCTGCGAGCTCCTTCCCTGGCGGATACTTTCCACATTCCGAACCACAACGGACTGACTGATGCGCTGTGCGGCGACCAGCCAGTGCGACACTTTACTTCGCCGCTGGGGCCGGAAAACCTCTCACTGCTATCCTCCGGATCTTTTTTCGAGGATTCTTCCAAACTGCTCAATTCCGACCGGCTAAAAAAGCGATTTGCGGAGCTGCGGACGGAATTCGATTACATCCTGGTCGATGCGCCGCCGTTGACGGCTTACGCCGATGCGATTCCACTGGCTCAGATTTCGGATGGGCTGGTGCTGATTCTGGAGGCAAACGCAACGCGACGGGAAGCGGCGCTGGACGTGACACAGAGTTTACATTCGGCGCGCATTCGGATATTGGGAGCGGTGCTTAACAAACGGACCTTCCCGATACCCGACGCACTTTATCGCCGAGTCTGATCGAACGCTCGAAGCTTTTGTTTTTCTTTCCAGTGGGACTGAAATGGCGGAGCTTTACCCATTTTACCCATTTTAGAGGTCGCAGGCGATTCAGGAGCATCAAGGGGCCCCGGTGCACGACATCAGACGACGATTTTTATTGGCAAGCCTAAAGTGCCTTGACCTGGTTCTGCTGGTGATGGCCTTTGGCGTAGCCACGGTATTGACCGCTCAGGTGCGAGAGGACCTTCCGCTATCCGCGTTTCTATCGATGCGCGTGAAACTTTGGAATTTTGCGATCTTTGCGGTCCTGCTATTGATTTGGCACTCGTTGTTCGCCGGCTGCGGATTGTATCAATCGAGAAGAGTTTCGTCGCGGATAGCGGATCTGGCCGACGTGGCCAAGGCCACCGCCTTATCGGCTGGCTGCTTGTGCCTGGTGACGCTAGTTTTTGCGATTCGAATGGTTCGAGCCCCTTTTCTGATTGCGTTTTGGGTTTGCGGCCTGGTGATGGTCAGCGTCTCGCGGATCGTGCTGAAAAGCTTTCTAACCGCCGTCCGGCGGCGCGGGCACAATTTACGGTATGTGGTGATCCTGGGCACCAATCCCCGCGCAATCGAATTCGCGCGAATGATCGCGAACCCCAGCCGCGGATACCGGCTGTTAGGTTTCGTGGACGACGAGTGGGAGCAGATCGACAATTTCCGGAAGACGGGCTTTCCGCTGATTTGCAATTATGCCGGGCTGGCCAATTTCCTACGGACCAACACGGTGGATGAAGTGGCCATGTACCTGCCGCTGCGGTCGTTCTACGAGCGATCGTTCGAAGTGGCGGCTCGCTGCGAACAACACGGAATTATCGCGCGGCTGGGGGCCGAAATCTTCACGCTGGATAAGGCCCGGGCCCGGGCCGGAGAGTTCGATGGCGATCAATTCATTACCACCGATACCAGCTCGCGCGACTGGGTTGCGCTGCTGGCTAAACGGGCATTGGATATCACCGTTTCGTCTACCCTGCTGATTTTGCTGACGCCGCTGTTCTTGATCGTGGCACTGCTGATTAAAATGTCGTCGCCAGGTCCGGTGTTTTTTGCGCAGGAACGAATGGGCGTGAACAAGCGGCGGTTCCTAATCCACAAGTTTCGGACCATGGTGCCCAACGCGGAGAGCCTGCAGGCGGATCTGGAAAAACTAAACGAAGCTTCGGGGCCGGTATTCAAGATCGAACACGATCCGCGGATAACGCCGATTGGACGTTTCCTGCGGCGCTCGAGCATCGACGAATTGCCCCAGCTTTTCGACGTGCTCAACGGAGATATGAGCCTGGTTGGGCCGCGGCCGCTTCCGGTCCGGGACTTCGAAGGTTTTCGGGAAGACTGGCAACGACGGCGCTTTAGCGTGCGTCCGGGAATCACCTGCCTGTGGCAGGTCAAAGGGCGAAGTTCGATTGGCTTCGATGAATGGATGAGGCTGGATCTGCAATACATGGACGAATGGTCGATCTGGCTGGACTTGAAGATCCTGGCGCGCACCATACCCGTGGTGATGAAAGGGACGGGAGCGGCCTAAATGTTTTATGACCCGGTCAGCGAGACACAGGAAGCAGCTCGAGACGCGCGAGGACCGCGGAGTGCCAAGCGGTACGACGCTGCAGGGGAAGGCGCGCTAACCGGGCCCGAACGAATGAGCCGAAGTTTACGCAACTTTCTTCTCCGGCTGTTCGAATTGCTGGACGAGCACCGCGTTGGTTATTGCGTGCTGCACTCCTGGGAAAAGCTGCCGGATGAGCTGCCGAATGATCTCGACCTCGCGGTGTTGAAAGTCGACCGGAGCAAGCTGCTACTGGTTTTCAACGGACTCCGTGCCGACGGCTACTTTCCAATTCAAACGCTAAATCACTCGGCAAATGGCAATTTCTTCGTTTTCTGCTGGACCCAGCCAGGCGGCGTAAAAACGGCGGCCGTAGACATTGTCTCGGAACACCGCCGCGGAGGGATGCGGTTGGCTCGAGCCGAGGAAATGGTGGCCAACCGTGAACGATGCGGCGCGTTCTGGGTCGCCTCAGCGCAAATTGAATTCGCGTACTTGCTGGCAAAAAAATCCTTTAAGCGCAAAGCCTCTGAAAGTCAAAGTCGTCGGCTGACATTTCTGGTCCAAAAATTGGGAATTTCGCAAGCGGAAGAACTGGCCAGCGGTTTTCTCCCGGCCGATTCTTACAAGCAGGCCGTAGCAAGCTGCAGCGACGGTTCGATCCAGGAATTCCTACGGGACGGACGCAACGCGCTTTGGCGTCGAAGTCTTTCGCGGCCCTGGAAAGCCGCTCCATACTTTGCGAGGGAGGGCGCCCGCCTGGTGCGGCGCTGGTTTCGGCCAACGGGGGTCACCGTGGCCATCCTGGGGCCGGACGGAGTGGGCAAGAGTTCGGTGATCACGGGGCTTGTCAAGAATCTGGATGTGGCGTTCTGGCGGCGACACCGGGTGTTTCACTGGAGACCCAATATCATCGCGCCTAAGCCGGATCTGGGCCCCGATCCCAACCCGCATGGCAAGTCGCCGCGGGGCTCGATCACCTCGATGGTTTACCTGGCCGGTTTTTTTCTGGATTATTTAGTCGGATATGCATTGGTGCTGCGCCCCCTTCGAGCCAAATCCAATCTGCTTTTATTCGACCGCTATTTTCACGACGTGTTGGTGGATCCACAACGCTACCGTTACGGCGGATCGAAATGGTTTGCGGAGCGGCTCGCCCGGATGGTGCCCGAACCGGACTTGGTAATTCTGCTCGACGCCGAAACCGCAACGATTCTGGGGCGAAAAACCGAATTGCCGGGCCATGAAATCGAGCGCCAACGAAAAGCGTATCAGGAGCTGCGTTTCGGCCACGCCGTGAAGGTCACGATCAAAACAGACGATAACGTGAACGATTCGGTGTGCGGTGCGGCCGCAGCCGTGGCCGAATACATGACCAAGAGATTTGATGAAAGATTTCAGGGCAGTTGGTCTTCGGCGGGCGCCAGGGATCGAGCCGAGGCGTTTTCGTGATCCGGCAAGACTCCGATGTTCTGGATAAAACCCTGCGGGTCCTGCTGGGCCTGGATGAAAATCAGGCGTTGCCGTTTTTTACCGACGCGCATGATTTCGATGCAACACGGCCGGCTGCGGTGATCGCGATAAATCCTTCCGATCGCGATTCCGGGGATCTCTTCCGCGCAGGGTACACGCAGCAAAAGCGTTTCGCGTTGCTTCCGTCGCGATCTAGCTTGCGATGGCTGCTGCCACAGGTGGCGAAACGGCGAGGAATTGACGGTTTGCAAATTTACATGCCGCATGGCCACGTGGGCCGGCTGGTGAAGGCGCTAATTGTGCAGGCGCGCGCCACGGGATGGCAGGGTTGGGTGCGCGACACGGCGATGATCGCGTCCACCAAGCCTTTGCCCATCGAAAAGCTACTTTGTGAAGTCACAGGCGAGAAACAAATCTTTTTATCGCTGTCGCCCGGTACTCCGGGGGCGTACCAAAAGCTCACCGTTCAGGCGATGAGGCATGACGGTTCGATTCTCGGCTACCTGAAGCTGCCGATGACGATGGCCGCCGATGCCCGGCTGCGTAACGAGGCCGCGGTGGTCGAAGAGCTTTTCACTTATCCGGAATTGCGCGCGCATATCCCGCGCCTGCTTTTCGCCGGGTCGCTGCAAGGGCGCTACGCAGTATTGCAGTCTCCGCTGGAGGGCAAGGAAGGACCGCGAAAATACGATCCGTTACACGAGCTGTTCCTGGAACGCCTGCATCGTTGCCGTTTCGAGCTGCGGTCGGGCTCGCACTTGGTTGACGAGACTGCGGCGAAGTGGAATGGCGAAGCCACCAAGCTGGACTTAGGCTGGCAAGCACTAGGACGTGAGGCGCTACGAATTGCCGCGCAAGAACTGGAGGGTAGCGAAGTTCCCTGTGGGATTTCCCACGGAGACTTCGCGCCGTGGAATACCCGTATCGATGAAGACGCGTTGCGCCTGTTTGACTGGGAATCGGCGTGCTGGAACGCTCCGCTGCTCTGGGACAAATTTCACTTCATGACGCAGACGGAGTGTTTGTTGCACGTGCGCCATGGCCTGGAAACGGCTCCGCACAGCCGGGGGAAAAATCGCGGTTTGTATCTTCTTTATCTGTTAGATTCGGCGCGGCAATTTTGGGCAGAATCGGCCGAGAAAGTTGTAATCCAATACCGCAGAACACAACTGGAAAAATTCATCGCCGAAAGGCACGCCGCTTGATGCCTAGGAACATTCCACTTGGCCAGGCGGCCGCTTGAAGGTTCTTATTTCAGCCTATGCGTGCGAGCCATATAAGGGGTCCGAACCCGGCGTGGGGTGGAACTGGGTTTTGCAGATCGCGCGGTTCCACGAGGTTTGGGTGGTCACGCGCAAGAATAATCGGGAGTCGATCGAACGAGCCACCGCGCAACAGCCGGTACCGAACGCTCACTTTGTTTATGCCGATTTGCCCCCATGGACGCGGTTCTGGAAAAAAGGCGGGCGTGGGGCGCGCCTGTATAACTATATGTGGCAAATCCATGCTTTCTTTGTCGCGCGCAAACTGCACCAGAAAATAACGTTCGACGTGGGCCATCACGTAACGTTCGTGAACGATTGGTCGCCGAGCTTTCTGTGCCTCCTGCCGATCCCGTTCATCTGGGGACCCGTGGGCGGAAGTAATCATCGAGCGCCGCTACGTTTCTGGAAGGAGTTCGGGCTTCGGGGCATGCTGTACGAAACGGTCCGGGCCAGCGCCATTATCGTCGGGCGCTACCTCGACCCCTTTGTGTGGCTTACCAGGAAACGAGCCGGATTTATCATCGCGATGTCGGAAGGAGCGGTGGAGGGCTTCCCGGCCTCCATGCGCAAAAAAATTCTGCCAATCGGGAATGTCGGCTTTTCATTCGACGAACTGCCCGACTATCTCCGCGAACGAAATTACGCTTCGGAAACCACCGGTTCACAGGTTCCGGTGCTGTTTACGTCCGGAAGGCTGGTTCATTGGAAAGGCTATTCCGTTCTGCTTAAGGCTTGTGCGGAGTGCCGGCGCCGGGGCGTGCCATTTAAATTGTGGATCGCCGGCGGCGGACCGGAAGAATCGCGGCTGCGAAAACTTGCCTTACAGCTCGGTATTTCCGACTGCGTGGATTTCCTGGGCTACCTTCCCGATCGGGAGGCGGTTTTCGATCGCCTGGCTCGTTGCGATATTTTCGTGATGCCGACGTTTCATGACGGCCCGCCGGTGATTTTTCTGGAGGCCATGGCGGTGGGAAAGCCGGTAATTTGCCTGGACCTGGGCGGCGCCTCGGAAATTATCAAGTCCGAATGGGGCGTGAAATTGAGCGCGAGGTCGTTGCCGCAAGTCATTCACGATCTGGCGCAAGCGATCGATTCGCTCGGCGGGGATCCCGATTTGCGCAGCAAGCTGGGAGCAGCGGGCCGGCGCACGATTGCGAACGGATACAGTTGGAATTCAAAAGGGGACGCGGTCACCGGCCTGTACCAGAAACTACGGTACAGCCGCTAAGGGCGACGCGAAATTGAATCGGACCGAGACATGAGCTACGTACGCACCAGCGTGATGTTCGCCAGTTTTGTTTTGCTGAGCTTTATGGTGTTCTACGATTCCGTAATTTTCCGTCATTCCGCGCTTTTGGTTCTCGTACCGTTGATTCCCCTGGTGCTGGTATTCGTGGCGGCCCCGGCGGCGCGCACCATCTGGAGCGAAACAGTCGCCCTCCGCAAGACCTTCACGTGGTGGCAGGGCCTTTGGCTGTTGCTGTTTCTGAGCGCGTTAGTTTTCCGGATGCGGGCCGCGCAGGATATTGATCAGTCCCCGCTCGACATTTGGGCCATCTATCGGGTTGGGCTGATGCTGATTGTCGGATTGATTCTTTGCGCGCGACTGCTTTCCGACCGCACCAAATGGCTTTCCGTATTGTTTTCCGGGACGCTTGGAATATTGGTGCTTTACCCGTTGCTGGCCATGGTTTCGACGCTTTGGTCGGTTCGTCCGAGCTGGACATTTTATAAGTCAGTCGAGTACCTGGTGGACCTGGCGGCGATTGCGGCGGTGATCGGCACGGTCCGATCGCTGCAGGAGTATCGAAAACTAGTCAATTGGACGTGGACGCTGCTCGGTCTACTGGTGGCCACCGCATGGCTCGGTGCGATTTTTGATCCGGCCGACGCTCTGCTGGGGGGTCAAACGCTGGGCCCTTTGACCGTACGACTGGAAGGGGTAATGCCCAGCGTCGATGCGAATAGCATCGGCGAAATTTGTGCGATTCTGGCGCTGGTTGCCCTGAATCGGATGCTGAACGGGCCGAAGGCGAAGCAGAATCGCGGCTGGTATGCCGCGTTGTTCGCGGTTTCCCTGGTGACGCTGTTTGTCTCACAAACTCGAGCGGCGATGCTGGCGTTCGTAGTCGGCTTAGCGCTGCTGCTAATTTTGTTGCGGCGTGCGTGGCTGGTGCTCGCTTTTGGAGCGGTCTCCGGTTTTGCGGTATTGATCGCCCTGTCGTTCACCGACTTCGGGAGAACGTTCTCTAATTTTCTGCTGCGCGGCCAATCCGTACAATCGGTGCAAGGGCTTTCGGGGCGCATGGACGTATGGCAGGCGTCGTTCGACGCATTCTTGCAGCGGCCATGGACCGGGTATGGCGGATTTGCCGGCTCGCGGTTCGTCGTGCTGCCAGGAATCGCTTCTCAAGGAAGCGCGTCCTCGGCGCTGAGCACCTATGTGGATAGCATGTTGGATCTGGGGATATGGGGCCCTGCTCTGCTGGCGGTCGTGGTTGTTGCGATGGTCTGGTTTATGTTCCGCGCCACGCGGGGTCACTACGTGAGGTCGACCGATCGTCCGCTGGCCGTGGAAATGTTTGTCGTATTCGCCGTAATTCTGGTGCGATCGGTAGTCACTTCGAACGTGGTCGGTCACCCCGCGCTGGCCTTTCTGACCGTGGTGGGATTTATCGAGGTGGCGCGCAGGCAATTTGCCGCGGCCCAGCGCATGGAAATTGTGCGGCGCGCCGCGTGATAATCCAGCGCCCGGAACGTATCGTGGTGCGGTGGATTCTGCTTCCGCTTCTAACCGCGCTGCTGCTCAATGCTCCGTTTTTGCCGGCGCGGGTTCGGGCGACTACGCCGTCGAATAAGACGGTCGAAATTACGGTCGACGGAAGCGCGGGCTCGGACACAAATTTGGGTACAGCGGACCGGCCGGTGAAAACCATCGGACAAGCTTCGCAACTGGCGATGTTTAACCGCCGTAACGGGGTATCGACAACGGTAATCGTCAAACCCGGAACCTACCGTGAATTCGTGCAGCTGAGCAGTGCAGGACCGGAGACCGGGGCCTCGATCACGTTTCAAGCGTCGCCGACCGGGGCGGCGATTGTCTCCGGATCCGAGCTGTTCACCGAGTGGCAGCCGGATCCTTCGAACGCGCGCAGCTATGTTCATCCATGGCAATACCGCTGGGGAGGGTGCGAACATCCGCGCGGATGGCCGGCCATCAAAGATTTGGGATTGCGCCGCGAGATGGTCTTTGTGAACGGTTCGCCGATGAAGCAAGCCCTGGCGCGCAAAGAAATGACCGAAGGGAGTTTTTTTGTCGACGAAGCCGGCGGAGTCGCCTGGTTGTGGCCTCCGGCCGGAACGAGCCTGGGGGACGCCAAGGTCGAAGTCGCCGTCCGGCCGGGAATATTCGAAAGCGATGGCATGTCGAATCTATCGATCAAGGGCATGGTTTTCGAACACGCGAATTCGTGTATCTCCACGAAACCTAACGCGGCCGTAATCATTTCCGGTGGAACGAACAACCTGCTGGAAGACGTCGCGATCCGCTGGAATAACTGGATCGGTTTTGATTATTTCAGCGCGACGAACTCCACGGCGCGCCGGGTGGCGGTGAATTGGAACGGCGAAATGGGAATCAACGGATTTCGACTGAAGAACACGACCTTCGAAGATGTCGAAACATCCCACAATAACTGGCGTGGCGCGGAGGGCCAATTCACCACCTGGGAACCGAGCGGCGGCAAATTCCTGAGAACCCACGGCGCCACATTTCGAAATTACACGGCGGAAGCGAATCAGGGACGCGGAATGTGGTTCGACACCGATAACACCGAGATAACCATCGAGCACGCCACCATCGAGCAGAATCTGGTGGGCGGCATTGACCTGGAGGCAAGCGTCGGTCCCATTACGATAAATAACAGCCGAATTTGCGGCAATCTGAAAGAAGGAATTCAGGGCAACCAGACGGAGCATGTCACGCTCAGCGGAAATGTAATCTACAACAACGCCAAGTCGCAGATCATGGTCGCGGATATTCAAGCGCCTAGAACCGGGACGAATTGGGAGACGAAAGAAGCGTTTTCGGCAAATTCCGATTTTTGGGTGCTTTCCAAAAACACGATCGTCGGCGCGGATGCCAGGCAATTCGTGTTTGGAATGCTGAGGCAATCCAATCAAGCCGTGGGCACGTTCTTGAGCACCCTTAAGTCCAACGAAAACATTTGGTTTAATCCTGAAACTGCCCAGGCCTTCCAGCTCGATCCGGGCGGCGCGGAGCGGGCCGAGAAACTCCTGACTTTTGCGCAATGGCAAGCCCTGGGCGGCCAGGATTCTCGATCCAGGTTCGGCGCGCCAGACATCAATCCGGCGGCGATCTGCTCGGCGCAATAAAACATCCCGAACGACGATTGCTCCGGCCACAAAAACATTCAGGCATCTACGCAACGCCACATGCAAAACACCAAACATCTCGCGCGATTGACCGGCATCCGCGCCGTGGCCGCGCTCTTCGTGGTTTTTCTGCACTATCGAAACGATTTGGAGACGTTCCTGCCCTCGACGAAAATCCTTGATCCGCTGTTTTCCGCGGGCGATTTGGGTGTGGACCTGTTTTTCATGCTTTCCGGCTTCATTCTCATGCTGAATTACGAGCAGAAATTCCGCAGATTCGCGCTGCCCGAGTATCGTAAATTCCTGTGGACGCGGCTGGCTCGCATTTACCCGGTGCATGTATTCACGCTGTTCTTTTTGACCGCTCTGGTGCTGTTCGCCAGACACCTGCATCAGCCGCTGCACCACCCGGAGTGGTACACCCTGCCGGCCTGGCTCCAGAATGTCTTTCTGCTCCAGGCGTGGACCGGAATCGCGCAAACGTTGAGCTGGAATTTTCCGGCGTGGTCGATCAGCGCCGAATGGTTTGCTTATCTATTTTTTCCTCTAGCCGTACCGGTTCTGTTGGGGATCAAACGGCCAATTTTCGCCGTCGCGGTGGCGCTCCTGCCGTACCTGGCCGTGGCCGTAATCCACGGCGATCATCCGCTGATACCGCTTGCGTTGCTGCGCGTGTCTTGCGAGTTTGTGGCGGGATGCGCGCTTTATCTGGCCTTTGAAAAGGGATTTCGGGTTCCGGGGAATACGGCCTTCTGGGGAATTCTGATAATGGTCTTCCTTTGGACCGCAGAAGTTCGCGGCATTCCCAGAGTTTTGATTCTGCCGGTCTTTGCGATTTTGATTGTGCGGCTTGCAGCCAATTCGACCGGGTTTCTTTCCGGTGCAGTGGCAGGATTTTGGGGTGAGGCTTCGTACGCCTTGTACATGACCCACGGAATCTGTCAGGAGGTTCTCGAACGACTGCTGCGGCCGACGCACTTCGCCACCGCTTCCTTCACCATGCGCTTGATGGTTCTGGCGAGCTACGCTCTGGCCATCGCCGGCGCCGCCATTTTGACGTACCTCTGCGTCGAACGTCCGGCGCGAACGTGGATGCGAAATGTTTATCATGGAGCCGGGCGTCCGGAAGTCCGCGTAACTCCGGAAATTATCCCGATGCAATCCTAAAGCGCTGATCATGGAAACAACTACAGACCCGAAAAAGACATTCTTGAACTTCCGCTTGGCCGAAAGGCTGGGCCGCAGCTTGCCGATGATCCGCAAAGGATCCTTGGCGCTGATTGCGCAGGTGCTGGTGTCCGGGATGAACTTTCTTCTGGGCCTGCTGCTGGCGCGCTGGTTGGTCCCAGCGCAGTATGGCGCGTACACCCTGGCGTTTTCGGTGTTCCTCGTGGTGGCCAGCGTCCATAACGCGTTGCTGCTGGAGCCGATGGGAGTGCTGGGCCCGGCGCTCTTCGGGCAAACATTGAAGTCCTATGTGGGCAAGCTGATTCGAATTCACTTCGCACTCGCTGCCGGATTTGTGGTGGTCATGGCCGCCGGCGGCCTGCTGATTTCACGCACTCCGCATTTTGCGGCACTGAGCGGAGCGATCGCCGGCGCTTGCCTGGCGACACCCTGGGTTTTGTTTCTGTGGTTTGCGCGACAAGCGGCGTATCTGGAAATGCGGCCCGACATTGCGGCTAAGGGCGCGATCGCCTATGCGGTGGCCATCGCGGTAACGATTTTTGCGCTGCACGCCGCCGGCTGGCTTACTCCGTTTGGTGCATTTCTGGCGCTGGCCGCCGGCAGTATCGTCGGAGGCTGCTTCCTGCTGGCCTGGATTCGCCCAAAATTTCGCTCTTCCCCCGGCGATCCCACTTTGCCGGCGATTTGGAAGCAGCACTGGACCTACGGGCGATGGGTGCTGGTCACCTCGTTGGTGTATTGGATCTCGGGGCAAGCTGCGTATTACTTTATAGCCGCCGCGTTCTTGAAAATAGAGGACGTCGGCGCCATCTCGGCCCTGCAGAACCTGGTCGCCCCGTTGTCGCAATTTCTGACGGCTTTAAGTCTGTTGCTGTTGCCCTGGGCTTCCGCGCAATTTGCCGGGAAGAACGATGTGCTTTTTGGGCGCGCCATTCGCCGGACGACTCTGCTCTTCAGCGGAGTGGGAATAGCCTATTTTGTGGCGGTGGTCGGATTGGGAAAACCGCTGGTGGCATTTTTGTACCATGGAAAGTACAGCGGGGCCACGGCGCTGATTCCGATGCTGGCGCTTTCCCAGGTTTTCATGGCTATTTCGCAGGGACCGGTGATTGGCCTGCGAGCCATGCAACGCCCCTCACGGATTTTTGTGGGTTATAGCGTAGCCGCCGTGTTTTCGATCATCGCGGGGCTGGCGCTGACGCGGCACTGGGGGACTTTTGGGAACGTCACCGGTATGGCGGCGTCATCGTTTTGTTTCCTACTGACTACGGTGTACTGCTATTGGTCGGAGCGCAGGCGACCGGCGAACCAGGCGGCGGTGCGGGACGGCGCTCGCGAGCCAGCGGCGCGGGTGGCCTGGCTGCTTCCTTCGATGGATCGCGGCAATTATTGGCAGCCTTTATTGAAGGAGTTCTCCCAAGAGTTTCCACAGACCCGGGTTTTCACGGGAAAGTGGAACGGCTACCTGCCCGGTTACGAAAATAGTTTCCAACTGGAGACCGTTCCCGGATACCGCTTTGTAGTATTGAAAAAAGTTCCCGCGGGTTACAACCAGGGATTTTTCTGGCTGCCGCTGAATATCATTCCAAGATTATTCAAGTTCCGCCCGACGGTCATTTTCACTTCCGCTTTCAGCCTGTGGTCGCTGTACGCGCTGATATTCAAGCTGTTTACGGGCGCACGCGTAATTATTCTTTGGGACGGCAACTCCCCGGCGACGGATTATCGTACTTCGAATTCAAGGCTCGCGTTTCGCCGCTTGATCGGCCGTTGCGCCGACGGCGCCGTCAGTAACATGCGCGCCGGCGTCGAATACCTGCAGCGCGTGATACGAATGAAAGAAGAGACGCTGCTGTGCCAGCCCTATCAAGTGCCGGAGTGTTCCGTGCTCTGCACCACTACGGATGGGCCGCAGCTGGATTTCGCGCCGAGGCCGACTTTTCTGTTCGTGGGGAGCCTGATTTCGCGCAAAGGCTGGTCCGGCCTGATCGAGGCCGCCAATCTCCTCAGGCAGCGCGGGATGGAGTCGTTCTCGGTAATTCTGGCGGGATCTGGCGAGCAAATGGCCGAACTGAATGAACTGGTACATTCCCGCCGCTTGGAACAACACGTCACGTACGTGGGAAAAGTTCCTTATCAAAATTTGGGAGCTTACTATCAGGCGGCCGACGTGTTTGTGTTACCCACCCACGAAGATGTGTGGGGGCTGGTCCTGCTGGAAGCCATGGCGTTCGGAAAACCGGTTTTATGTTCGACCTACGCCGGTGCCAGTGAAATTGTGACTCACGGCGAAAACGGTTTTATCTTTGATTCGCATAAGCCTTCCGACCTGGCTGACGGTATGGCGCGGTTCATCCAGGAGCCAAGCCTGATCGAGCGCTTCGGCGCCCGCGCCGCGAACGCCGTGGCCAGGTATACGCCGAAACGCGCCGCGCGCAGCCTGGCCGGGCTGGTCCGCGGAAAGAGCGCGCCGCTAACAGAGGCGAAGGTAACTTCCACCAGGCTCCACGCCAGTCCGGTAGCCGATCTCATCAGCGATTAATTTCGGTATTTCGATCCGGGTACAACTCTCGATGAAAATTCTGTTGGTCCACAATTACTACCGGCTCAATGGCGGCGAAGATGAAGTGTTCGAACGTGAAAAGCGCCTGCTGGCCGGCGCGGGCCACGACGTTATCGAGTACCTGCGCGACAATGAAGAAATCAACGATTACTCGTTAGTGCGAACGATCTCGATGGCCGCGCGGACCACGTGGGCCTGGGACAGTCATCGCGAGCTGAGCGAGCTGATTCGACGCGAACAACCCGACATCGCGCATTTCCACAATACGTTCCCGTTGATTTCGCCCTCGGCCTATTACGCGTGCTCCTCCGCCGGGGTGCCGGTCATACAAACGCTGCACAATCCACGCCTGGTCTGTCCCGCCGGGACGCTGTTTCGGGACGGACGACCCTGTGAAGACTGCAGCAGCGCGCTGGTCCCCTGGCCCGCGGTGCAACACGCCTGTTATCAGGGCTCGCGCGTGCGATCCGGAGTGGTGGCGTCGATGCTGGTCGCTCACCGTGTGGCGGGTACCTGGAAGTCTTTGGTGGATCGCTACATTGTTTCGACCAAGTTCTACCGCCGCAAGTTCGCCGCCGCGGGCATCCCCTCGGAGAAAATTATTTTGAAGCCCCATTTTGTCGAATCTGATCCGGGAGCCCGAACGGAGCGAGGCGAGTACGCGCTGTTCGTAGGGAGGCTCTCGCCCGAAAAGGGTTTGCCGACCCTGCTCAAGGCGTGGGAGCACTTGTCCCACATTCCACTGCGGATTCGCGGCGACGGACCGTTGGGGGATGACATGCGAAACGCCGCAAATGCGGCCGGCAGTCCGATCACGGTGGTTCCGCGTTTGGCCCGTGAAGAGTTGTTTGCCTTGATCCGGGGTTCCCGCTTTCTGGTTTGGCCCTCGGAAGGCTTCTACGAAACCTTCGGATTGGTCGCCATCGAAGCTTTTGCGTGCGGGGTGCCGGTGATCTCATCGCGTTCTGGCGCGATGGAAGAAGTGGTGCGGGATGGGCGTACTGGAATCCATTTCAATCCCTCCGACCCGGTCGATCTGGCGAATAAAGTGAAGTGGGCTTGGTCCCATCGCGAGGAACTCGAACAGATGGGGAAAATGGCCCGGCTGGAATATGAAACAAAATATACCAGTGAGAAAAATCTAGGAATGCTCCTGCAAATCTACGAGCACGCGCGCAGCGAACCGGCGAACGCCCAGCTCGAGCCGGCTCTACCTCTCGCGTACTCGGAAAGAAATGGAACAAATTAGGTTCAGCAGCCAACCATAGGAGAACAACCATGAAGAATCGAATTCTAGTTACCGGCGCGGGCGGTTTCATTGGGCACCACTTGGTCGAACGGCTGAAGGCCGAGGGTGAATGGGTGCGCGGAGTGGACATCAAGCTGCCCGAATATAAGAAATCGGCAGCCGATGAATTTGACGTCCTCGATCTCCGGAATTATGAAAACTGCCTGCTCGCCACGCGCGGCGAAATCGACCAGGTGTATAACCTCGCGGCGGACATGGGCGGCATTGGGTACATCACCGCCAATCTGGCGGATATTTCACGGAACAATATTCTGATTAACGTGCACATGCTGGAGGCCAGCCGCAAAAACAACATCAAAAAGTTTCTATTCTCGTCGTCGGCCTGCGTGTACGCGCAGAGCAAGCAGAAAAATCCAGAAGTGACGCCGCTGGTGGAAGACGACGCTTATCCTGCCGATCCTGAACCCGGCTACGGATGGGAGAAGCTTTTCGCGGAGGAAATGTGCCGCTACTACCGGCATGACCACCAGCTGGCAACCTATTCGGTCCGATTTCATAACGTGTACGGCCCACTGGGTACCTACGATGGCGGTAAAGAAAAGGCACCGGCAGCCATTTCGCGCAAGGTAGCGCTGGCTTCGGCCGGCGGCGAGATCGAGATCTGGGGCGACGGCGAGCAGACCCGCTCGTTCATGTACGTGGATGACTGTGTCGAAGGCCTCTTGCGGTTAATGGCGTCGGATTATCACGAGCCGCTGAACCTGGGCACGGACGAGCTGGTAACCATCAACGAGCTAGTCGATATGATATCCGCCGCGGCCGGAAAAAAGTTAGTGAAGCGGCACGATCGAACCAAACCTCAGGGCGTGCGGGGACGCAATAGCGACAATACGAGGTTAAAAAGGGTACTGGGCTGGGCTCCCTCCATTTCGTTAACGGAAGGACTGGCCATAACTTACAAATGGATCGAAGGCGACCTGCGCAAAAAAGGCCGGGTGGCCCTGCAAACGCAGAAAGCCCAGGCCTAAATGGAACGCGCCAATGTGCTGGGGATCGGCGTGCACGCCGTCAATCTGGCTAGTGCGGCGGAATTGATCGAGGAAACGGTCAGCGCCAACGGCCACGGCTATGTGTGTGTGACCGGGGTTCACGGGGTCATGGAAGCCCAAAGCAATCAAAAGTTTCGGACGGCCTTGAACGAGGCGTTGTTAGTCGTCCCGGACGGAATGCCGACCGTCTGGGTGGGAAGACATCAAGGTCATCCGCAAATGGGGCGCGTTTTCGGTCCGGACTTGATGAAAGAAATCTGCCGGCGTTCCGTCGCTTCCGGTCACACGCACTTTTTGTATGGAGGGAAGGCCGGGGTCGTGGAGGAGCTGCGAAAAAATCTGGAGGATTGGTTCCCGGGGATCCGGGTGGTGGGAACTTACACTCCACCTTTTCGTCCGCTCTCCGGCGAGGAGAAAACGGAATTGGAAAATCGGCTGCAGCGCTCGCGGCCGGATTATTTCTGGGTTGGGCTCAGCACGCCGAAGCAAGAGCACTTCATGGCCGAGCATTCCGGTTTTCTGACCTGCAAGATAATGCTCGGAGTGGGCGCCGCGTTCGACATTCATACGGGACGGATCCACGACGCTCCAAACTGGATGAAGAAATCCGGCCTCCAGTGGTTTCATCGCTTGTGCCAGGAACCTTCCCGCTTATGGAAGCGATACCTGATCAGCAATTCAGGTTTTATAGTTCGAATCATGGGCCAGCTGTGCGGCCTGAAAAGCTACCGGCTGGCTTACCGGCACGTTGAAAGTTTTCCCAATTCCAGGGCCGAACTGTGACGACGGAGGCCATGCCTATGATCCGGCACGAGCGTTTTCTTCCCGAGCAGGACGCGGAGTACCTTCGGGAACAGGGTTTTTTTTCGGTTCAGAATTTAACCACTCCTGAAGACATTGCTGAAATGAAGGTTCAGCTCGAAGAGCTTTTTCGGAAACGAAGCGGCGAAAAAGAGGGGGCCTACACGGACTTAATCGAGAGCGTCGATAATACGGATTCAATTACCTCGCCACAGATACTGAATCCGGTCAACTATGCTCCGTCACTTCGCAAAACAAAATGCTTTCAGAATGGCCTGAGGATTGCCAAACAATTGCTCGGCGATGATGCGTTCTGCCTATTCGATCTTGCCATTATGAAAAAGGCCAAGGTTGGCGTCGCTACGCCCTGGCACCAGGACGAGGCCTTCCGCGATCCTCGCTTTGATTATCGGGAGCTCAGCATTTGGGTCCCGTTACAGGAAGTGGGCCTGGAAAACGGCTGCATGCAATTTATACCGGGTTCCCACAAAATCGAAATTCTGAAACACGACTCCCCAAACCACAACCTTGCCGCCACTGCCCTCGAATGCGTGGACTCTTTCGATAAATCCCAAGCCGTGGCCTGCCCACTACCTGTCGGTGGCGCCACGGTTCACTTTCCCCGCACGCTGCACGGCACCGGACCGAACCTTTCGAATGCACCGCGAATTGCGTACATAATGGTTTTCAACCTGCCCCCAAAGTCCGCGGCGAAAACACGCACTTTTTCTTGGCGTGATCCGCAACAGACCGTCGCCCACGCTCGCAGGCGCAGTTGGATGCGTCGCGGCGGATTCTTCATCACTCTTTGGCGCCGACTGCGCCGAGGTGAAGTTGGAAAGCATCTTACCGCGCGATACCTCCTGCAGCGTTCTTCCTCTATTCTTCGCAAAGGCAACTAGCTGCCACAATTCCGGTCAGCACCCGCTAACCTGGCTTCAGGGTGCGAATCACCGGTCGCAGACTGCGCGGATCGGCTTTCTCCCAAATTCCCTTCTCGGATTCAAAACCGCCGATGGGTCTCCGCGCGTTTCGCCGTTGGAGAACGGTACGAGAGCGAGAGTGGCTAGTTGGGCTTTCTTCTGTGTGGTCATGTGCCGCCCCTCTGACCTCGACGCAGCCCACAGGGCCGTCGTGAAAGCGTTTCAGTGTAGGAGCGAGCAGAAAGAGAGGGGTCTTCAGAACTTGAACATCGCCCCCAAGCAGGATATTTGGATGGCGGGGGCACACTTATGTTCCGGGGGCGCTCGATCGAGTGACGCCGAACACACCCACATCGATCTGCTTCCCTGGCCATTTTCTGACGGGCGCTATCCGCATCCGGCTCGATTGGTGTCAGCCGGTGTTCCTCGGTGTAGGCGTAGTGTACATTCAGTGTTACACACGGTGTAACGCCGACTCAGAGTGCCATCCGGACATGCCCTAGTGGATGGTTCCCGACTGCTATGGCCACAGTTCGTGGGCTTTCGATCCACTGCCCCGGCAACGTCAACGGCCGCATCATGGGCTAAAGCGTTTATTCGCGGAAGAGGGGCCCGTTCTCCCGGTATTACACTCGGTGTAACACTGGCTTGCACCTGACCGACACCGAGTTGCACTGACCGACACCAGGGCAAACAGAGAAGCTCTCCACACCCGTTAACGGAGGCTCCGAGTACCCGAGTGGGTCGCTGGGCAACCTGGTCATTTCTGAGTGCAGCCGGCTTCCCGGAGTGCGGTGATCCCGAGCTCGATGGGGGGCGCGGCCCGAAGCGTCCGACCGAAGCGAGACGCATGCTGTCTGCGAGACGAACGAAACAAATCGAGCCGACTTCTCAGCATGCTATGCATCGACGTCGTCAAACACGTTTCTCTCTTCCGCCTCGTCGTGGTGCCGCTCTCCGGACTCGTCGTCGTAATCTTCTGAATTATCTTCTTCTTGTTTCGAGTCAGCCACTCGTGACCTTTCCTCTTCAATCCACTCGTTCACGAGCGTGCGCTGAGCCTCGACAGCTTTCGCGCTCTCGTCGTTCAGATCAAGCTGCTCTTCGAGACCTGAGACAATTTCAAGAAAGGAGCTTATGTAAGCTTCCGGATCTTCGTCGCTGGGCAGATTGTCCACCCAGTAGTTGCGGACATCCGCAAGATTTGGAATCAACTCCGTCTTCAGCCGGGTTAGCAGTGTTTCCGTTTCATCAGCGTTTAAGATTTCCCGGATTTTGGAGTTGGTGAAATAATAGCTGTCCTCGCCGTTGACGGTGTATTCGGTCACGGCTTTTACGAACTGACTTCGGACATCCTCGGGTAATGTCTGGAATTCGAAAAGTCTCAGCGCCAGGTCCACTTCGGGTACAGCATACAAAAACAATCCCGGAGCGCGGATCGGGCTATACAGCTCCGGATGGGCGAGCATGTAGTTGGCCAAAAACTCTCTGTCACACCGGCGTGCCAAAAACATTTGTACTGCCCATCGGCGGGATCTTCGTTCACCGGGCCTTTCCGTTAATCCTCTAGCTACGAATGAATCCAGCTTGCTTGTTACGCGTTGGAAGTGGGCCCTAGAAATCATTAAAGCCCCTTGCAGACCAACATCCCCGCAGGTGGCGGTCGCTAGCAATTTTTCAGTAGAAACACCCTGAATGTAGATGTCCATCAGTTCTGGATTTTCTAACACTATCGCGCCGTAGGCATCACCGATGGTGGGATGCTTAAACTTCCAAAGCGCTTGATTGCTCTGCGTCACCAGAACTGTGATGCTGTCTCGAAGTGCATTTACTGCGGTGACGACCTCCCCTAGATTGCTCCCGAGCCGATCAAAGGCAGAGACTTCCGACTCTTGAATCGCAATTGGGCTCGCAAGTTCATCGTTCCGCATGAAGATGAGAGCCAGAGCTGCTCTGCTGTGTTTGTCTAGCCCGCCAATGACATCGCGCAGAAATTGCTCTGGTTTCTCTACAAAATCTTTGAGATTCGACTCAGTTACTACAAGACCGCGAGTCAGAGTGGAATTGCCCAATCTTCGAGCAACTTCAGGCACGAACCTATGGTGTCTTGCGATAGAGTTGAGAAACGGTTTAATTCCAGTTCGAAAGGCGGCTGGTTGGTTGCCGAGCTTAAGGTGATTGTACAAAATCTGTTGTCTTTCCTTCGGTGTAATGTCCCTGACATCGACTACAACCTGGCTTTCTCGCAGTAGTGGAAACGCCGTCTCCTTCAAATCCTGCTTTGCACGTCGATAGATGTAATCTCGCGAGGTGAGCACCACACGTGCGCCCGCCTCGATCATGGCGCTGATTTTCGCGAACAGTCTATTCCACTCAAGTGCGAGCGGCTGTTCGTACTGTGTCACGCCGAATGCGTCATCAATCCAGAAAAATTGCTTAGGCTCATTTGGATTCCAATGCTGGCTCACTTGTTGCGAAGTCTCCAGTTTCATCGTCGCAACATGCCATTGATCAATTGCGGCCATAGCAAGCATCGCGGCAATTGTGGTTTTCCCGCAGGCGGGCTCGCCAAGCAATAGAACAAAACCGTGATCATCGAGCGCGGTTATTGCTTTTTTGTAGACTCTTGTTAAAACAACTTTTGAAAGATCTTCACGCATTGCGTCTAAGACGGTGTGAGCCTGTAGGTAAGCCCGCTCATCGAGTATCTGACTCAAATCGCCGAGTCCGTATACGCGCGGCACGAGCATTCGAAGACGGCTGTTTTCACGAATTTGCTGGCTTATCCAGTCGGAACCGAAAGTTCGGAACTGTTTCACACCTACCGCAAGAAAGGCGCTCTCAATCTTCTCGTCACGAACCCCCGACACATCGTAGTTCGTCATCAGAAGATAGCAGTCGCACCTCCCGTCCTGTGCGAGGCGTTTGGCTTTAGCGATTTCATCCGCTAGGTCTGATAGCGTTAACCGGTTGTTAGGCTTCGAAGTAAACTTGCATTGAATTACGAAGCGCCCCGTTAGGTCTTCGTTAGCACTTGGTTTCCATCTGCCCGCGAACGCGCCATCCCTGCCGCCGTCTCTCGAGTCGAGAAACTGTTGAACGGTTTGCCCGAGGACTTCTCGCGCAATCGACAGGCAGAGTTGCTGGAAGTTGTACCAACCGAGTTGGCGAAAATCGAATAGGTTCATTCTCTCGTAGCTCGATTCCGTCGTATAACTCAGACGTCCGGAGCCCTCCGCAAATTGCGAAATGCCGCAACTCTGGGGTGGCTATCGGCAATACTAGTGCGAACAATACAGATTTAGCCGGCAGCCGCGATCATATTGCGCATAGTTGTGAACCAACCAAGGATTTCTCCATTAGGGTCAATTTCATCCAACATGGCTTTCGTCATGAACTTTGTTGCTTCGCTACATAAGAAGTCTTTCGCACGACTCTGCCCCCACTTCTTACTTGAAGGTACAAGGGCGTTTACGTTGTCGACTAAATGTTTCGGGATGTCTACGAAATTGCCTTGGTTAGCCGCCATCACAAAATTGATACCGATCATTCCAAGCGCCAAATTGATTGCTTGGGGATGGACATAATTCTCGATTTCTCGCTTCACCGTAGCAACCGCGCAGCAACCCTCTCTCAAGTTGACCTTATCGATCGCGGCTTGAGATTTAGGTGGGGCGGGCGGTTCGGCGTCCCGGTCGTACACGTGAAACTCAGGCCGGTTAAGCGCTTTCAAGCGGTTAGACCACAGCAAAAGAGAAGTGCCGCCACAGGGTATGAAGATTATTTCTCCGTTCAGTTCCAGAATTTCTAGGTCGGGTACATTCTGACCGGCGGCAATCAATGCCCTGGCCATATTTTTCAGAAATGGAATGTCAGTTTTTCCCTCAACCCCTATGAAGAGCTTTACATTGTGGTCTGGAAGTACACCAAGACTGTCGGCAATAAGCGTGTTTACATGGTCGTTTCCTCCGTCAACTATCGTTCGGGTGTAGTCTGGATTTACATTAACGAATCGAATCGTTGCAGGAGAAATCGTTCGAGCCAACATTGGAGTATGAGTAGTGATTACGACCTGCTCGGTACAAGACAATTCACGAAAAATACTTATCAGCATTCGTTGACTGCGGGGATGTTGACTCGTTTCCGGTTCTTCAATGGCATATATCAGGCTCTGCTTACTCTGATCGGTTCTTAGGAGATCAGCTTTAGCGCGAAGGAAGTTGAGCAAGATCAATCGCCGGACCCCACTGCCCCTCTTGTTAATAGGTATTTCGCTATCGCCCGTGATGCTAACCTTGAAAAGAGTAGCCCAAGGTTTGACCGAGAAATCCGGTCTAAGAGAATTAGCCAGGCTCGGATCCATTTCTCGAAGACCCTTGAGCGTCAGATCGGAGATCTTTTTTACCTCCTCCTCAACGAACTGCTGAATCTCATTGAGTTGAACAGCGCGCTTCTTAATTGCTTCTTTAATAGCTGAGTTGAGAGGATCCTGGGCCTCTGGGTCTTGATCGGTACTCGCTCGGTCTGCCCTGAAAAGGGCGAGGGAAGGCAAATGCGCGGCTATGCCTTTCCAGACATTGGCACCATTTCCTTCCAGAAGCGAAACATCCATGGTTTTGGGTTGGAGGTCCGCCGATTTGGCACGAATTGCCGCTCGAAGCTGCGCGTTAATTTTTTTGTCGATCTGTTCAGTATCAGCCCCGAGCTGGTCCGCACGCTCCTTCAGTTGGGCATTTGTAAGGCGGATTAGATCACTGGCGGTAGGATCCGAGGGATGAACTGCGACTAGCTTTAGACTCGTGAGTTTCGGTTTTTCCACCAGACCATTAAAAACTTTGTGTATTTCGAGGTGCCCGTCCGAATTAAGGAGATATTCGTCGGGCAACGTCGTTTCGGCATCTTGATCGAGCACAATTTGGGCTGGCAAGTCGCCAAAGACTCCGATTATGGACAAGTCTTTGGGATCGCCCTGCTTGCATCCGTCATGACTATCCGGAGCGCCGTCATTCAAAAAAATGTCGAGCGCGTCGAGGATCGTGGACTTCCCAGAATCGTTGCGGCCGACGAGCGCAGTTAAATCGTCGAAGCGTATGGAGACCTCTTCTTTGTAACAGCGCATGTTCCGCAGGCGAAGCTCGATTAATTTCACAAAAGCCTCCAGCGCCCAAAAATGGTTCGAAGTTATACACCCGCTGGAGCTAATTAAGGGTGCGCATGATAGCGGAATTGTAGCAGGTGCTTGCACTGTACTAGTTGACAATATCGCAGTACCGTATCTTGAAGCAGGAGGGCAATATTGAAAAATGGGCCGATTACTTAATCTCTGCAAGTGAGTTTTAACGCCGCTCACACTCACATCAATCGCTTGCGAGACAAGCTAACACACCATGTCAGGGAGAGAGCGCATGGAAACACCAGGAATGCAGAAATACGCGACGCTTATGCAACTTGTGAAACTCCGAATCGACCTCGTTGACCGATTAATGCAGGACAAAGATAAGTTGCCAATCGTACCGCGATTCGAAATCGTGGCTTTACAGTTCAGGCAAATTCTAGAGTTGATCGCATTTGGTTCGCTCGTTGCAAACGAAAAAGTGTATACGGCGGCGCACGCAGACTTCGCTAAGGAATGGAATGCGAAGAAGCTATTAATCAAGCTAGAAAAACTCAACCCCAATTTCTATCCGACGCCCTTGCGCGAGGTCGCGGCAAACATCCCAGGCGTCCTGTTGAAGCATGAGAAAATCACGAGCGGTTTTCTATCGAGAAAGGATTTTGTCGACGTGTACCAGGAGTGCAGCGAGATTATCCATACGAGCAATCCTTACGGCCTCAGTAACACAAACAACTTCCCAGATTTGACGAAGCGGTTCGCGAACTGGAAGGAACAGATTGTCAGGCTCTTGACCCTCCACGAACTTCGGATGTTGAACGACCCCGGTAGGGCGTTATGTACGATGAACGCCGGAGGTACAAACGAAGTGCAGGTCACGAGGTTTGAGCCAGCTCCTGTTGGCTGGAAGCCCAAAACTTAGTTTCCCGCCTAAGAATAAGAACTTGACGCGCATCACTCCAACGAGAACGCGAGGGCAGTTTCGCTCTCTCCTATCCCCAATCCCCTATCCCCTCATCCGTTCGAGTGCTCTGTTTCCGGTGCCTATACTTGCCAGCAAACCCGGGCAATGCTCCAACGCCAATCCGCGCCTGAGATGGCCGGCGCCTCCTCATCTGACATCAAAGACGTTAAAATGGATATTAGGTAGTTCAAGCCTTCGATTAACTAATATTTGCGGGCCCGACGACGGCAAAGTCCGAAATCTTAGCGGTAGCCGCCTGCCCTCTTTCCAGCATCGAACACAATTTCTCCCGAAGTCTTCTCATCACTTCTAAGCTGTGTATCTCGCCGCACGGACAGTACTCATCAAAGAAATCGACCAATTCGGTCGAATTCAACTCGTTCAAGCCCGCAGCGACCCCGAATGTGACGAGCAGATTGTGGTGAATATTGGTCTTAAATCGAACTCCGTCTCGGGGCAACTGATCATGCAACCAGAGGTTACGAATGTGCATGACCTCAACCAATTTTTTACCCGCTGCCTTGTCCCCCTGAATTTCTCGCCATCGGAGCTCGGGCACCGTTTCCTGATACTTGATCATCGCTAGTACGTTTTCGATAGCGTAATTCAGATCAGTTTTGCTCTCCCGTCGGGACAACTTGTCTTGAAGCACTTTGGAGACGCCGGCAAAACGTGGATCACCGTGTTTGCCAACCAAGGTGAACATCTCGCCGACAGTCTGAGGCCATCCCGGCAGAATCGGGGCTGGGACAAGAGACGCAGGTTGCGGATTCGTGTGCGAACCGATTACTCGTCGAGATCTATTTTTCCTTTGTTCGCCAGACAGTCTTTTAAAGTCTGCCCGAATCAGCTGGGCGAAGTCGATAAACCAAGGGTCAAGTTTAGAGCGGAAGTCAGACGGCCCTCCGGTCTGTAATCGGGCTGTCGAAGACTTGAGAGGTCTGTTTCGAGTCGTTGGCATTGCAATACAACCAAGTATACATATGTGGAATGGAAGATCACGGGAGAACTAGAGTTTCAAACCACGCAGGTCCAACCGTTGAAGCGTTCATCGACTGCGGCGCAGCCGCGGCCGTCTTGGGAGGCCTGCATCCCAAAACGGTCGAACGATGGGCACGGGAAGGGCGCATACCCGCCTATCGTTACTTCAGGAGATGGAGGTTTCGCGTTTCCGAGCTGGAAGTCTGGATGCGTTCTCAGGTAAATTCTGTTTGCCATCCGTGCCGCTTACACCAGGAGAAAGCGGATGAAACATAAGCGGCAAGGAGTTCAGTTTGGTTGGCTTGACTTGAAGTCGAGAAAGAATGGTCCGGACGTTTGGGTTTTGCGTTATCGGGGCTGCATGAAGGAGGGTCGCCGAAAAACACGCAGTGTCTGCATTGGGACGATAAAAGAGTTCCCTTCTGCAGCACTGGCTCGAAAGGCGAGCATGTCCTATGTGCTCTCGATGAACGAACAACAGACGTCGGGTTTGCCTATTTACTTCGGAGCAGTTATGCAACGGTACTTGGCGGAAGAACTGCCGGAACGGCACTCGACCGCCTCTAGATACCGCTGCTGGCTGAAAAACCATATCGAGCCAAAGTGGCGGGATTACCCGATTCAAAATATCAAACCGCTGCTAGTGGAGGATTGGCTAAAGAGACTCGAATTGGCTCCGAGGAGCAAAGCCCATCTCAAAACCCTTATGCATGTCTTGTTCAACGCGGCGATGCGCTGGGAGTTGATTCCCTATGAACACAACCCCATGAGCCTCGTTCGCGTAAAGGACGGTTCAAAAAGGCTGAGGGAACCGAAGTGCTTAACTGCGCAAGAATTTTGCGCCTTGTTGGAGCATATTCCGGAACCTTTTCGGACGATGTGCACTGTGGCGATGTGTTTGGGATTGCGGGTAAGCGAAGTCTTAGGACTCAAATGGGCGGATATCGATTGGGAAGGACGGCGGATCGCAATTCGCCAAGCCTACGTGTACGGTAGGCAAGGTGACGTGAAGACGCGCGCTTCTCAGAAGTGGATGCCGCTTGATCGGTCGCTCGCAGAAAAGCTGAGTGCCCACAGGCTCAGATGTGGTGCGCGGCCGAATATTGAGAATTGGGTCTTCGCTAATCCGGCGACGGGTAAACCGTATTGGCCTGGACGGGTTCAGGAGAATTGGCTCATTCCTGCGGCAAAGAAGTTAGGAATCGGTCGAATCGGCTGGCACACGTTCCGGCATAGCCATTCCACGTTGCTTCACGCACTCGGAGTCGATCTGAAAGTGCAACAGGAACTTCTGCGGCATGCGGATGTTCGCACGACGATGAACATTTACACGCAGGCTGTTCCAGGCGCTCTTCGGGAGGCAAACAGTAAAGTAGTTCGTTTGCTGATTCCGGCGCAGGTGGCTTGAGGAAGACTCGGAAGCGCTGTTAATGCTCCCTTAAGCTCCCTCGAGTTCTTCCAACTTCAAGATAGTCAAGAAGATGTTGGTAGGGGCGGTGGGGATCGAAATTATCATGTCGCAGAATCCAAAGGAATTCCGCGGAATGGGTTGTAGTCGTAAGTCTTTTGCTGTCTTAGGTCGGAACTATTGCTGCCCCCGGATTGCCCCCGCGTTTTCGTGAACACTTCCACGCAGTTTTACTCTCGGGCAAAATCATTCGAACAACTTTGCTATTCGCTTCACGCAGTGCCGGCGAGACCGTGTGCGTATAGATATTCATCGTCGTCCGGATGTCGGAGTGCCGCAGCAGTTCTTGTTGAACCTTCATGTCCGTTCCGTAGGCATGTAACAGCGTCGAATACGTGTGGCGAAACGTGTGCCAACCGATTCGACCGATCCTTGCCTTCTCAGCAGCCGGCCGGAGGTGATAACGCACAAGTTTGTGCGCCCACCACGGCTTGCCGGTGAAGGGACTCACGAAGACCCAACCCGTTTTCAATAGTTCATCGGGCATCTTCTCCCGATGCCGACGAAGAATGTCCGCGAGGTTCGAATCCAGAGGCAACCACTTTTCTGAGCCTTCGGTTTTTACCGCCTCTATTTTTCCGTAGACCCACGCCCTCTGAACCTTCACTCGCAGATTTTTCCAGTCGAAGTCTTCCCAACGCAACCCAAGCAGTTCACTGGCTCGAAGCCCTAGCGATACGTCCACCATGGACATTGTCCGAGTATCTTCATCGAGATTCGCCCAGAGCCTGTGAAGTTCCTCAACCGACAGAGCACGAGGCTCTTTTAGTCGCCTTGTGAGTCCTTTGAGTTTCATCAAACTCATCGGATTGCGGTTGTACTCCATAAGTTCCCAGCGCATCGCCCACTCGAACAAAATATGCATCACGCTCCGAACATGGCCCTTGCTCTTTGGTGCCAGGTTCAATCCCTTGATCCACATCTCTACCGCCAAGGGTTTGACCTTTGCGAGAGGCACTGCTTCCCATCGTGGATTTATGTGATTTACGATCCACGAACGGTAACGACCGGCAGTTCCCCTCCGCTCCGGCAACGCTTCCTTTAGAAAGCGATTGATGAGCCCACCAAAAGTCACGAGATCTGGTTCGACTGGATTACCGACTGCCAAACGAACGCTCTCAGCAGCTTTCCATGCCTCTGATTTCGTCGGATATTTCGATACATCTCCGACGACGATCGCAGGCTTGGTTCCCGCACTGCCGCGAACGTCCGCGTGGTAACGCCAGACCCAAACCTCAGGACCTCGTTTCCTTTTTCGTTTCTCCAACCAACCGAATTGATGTCGTGCTCGCTTGAACATGGAAAATTCTCCTTAGATGTTCTAGCGGCACGGGTGACCTGACGAATGTAGCTCCGTTCTCATCCACGAGTCCAGCTCTGATGCGTAGAAGAACCAACGACCAAAACGAAAATGACCAGGAAGTTCCCCAGTGCGAGCCATCCGCTTAACCGTCTTCGGGTGAACTCTTACAAAAGCAGCGGCCTCGTCACAAGTTAGAGGGCGTTCGACCTCTAGCTTCTGAGTGTTGTGTGCCAGTTCCAATGATGGGGTGGCGCTGTCTTTATCCTCTGTGGCCCGCTGCCAGTCGTTGCTTCGTTCAGAGCGCGACGATGCCACCCTGCGAGAAGTTACAGGTGGGTCGCACCGTACGACATCGGAGGTATAAGGTGGAGGGGGAGAAGTCTTCATGGTCGCTACGCGCTTTTCGCAATGGTTCGCGGTTGGATAATCTCAACGTCGGGATCAGGTGGTTTTCGCTCTAACCAATCCCTAAACTCGCTGTCTTTACGAAACAGCAGCTTCAAGGCTTCGCTGACGACATACGATTCTGAAGAGTTGAGAAACTCCGCGTATCTACGTAGTTTTATTTTGATTTCTTCTTCGACACGGAGTTGAAGCGTTTCGTTCTTGGCCACCTTTGGGGGCGACTTCAGAATTGGCATCAAATCTCTCCTCGCTCACAGGAACCAACGGTCAGTTACAGTCTAGCGCCAGCCAACGTTAGTCTCTTGGGCAGCGTTTGGCGGTCTTTGGGGGTATTTCGACGACACTACTGGCTGCGCTGGAGCGGCACCGCAAGCCCTCTAATTACCTATTCAGTGTTGACGGGGGAAATTGTGTCGCACCAATCGGACAATATCTTGGAAGAGGACTACCGTACGAAGTCCCTTCGATATTTTGGAATGTCCGGAATGAAGGACTAATTCGAAATTTGGGGTTATTGATTCTTATCGATTGCCTCATTGCCACCGAACGGCACAGATAACATCGAGCTAAAACAGGATGTAGGGTAACGCGATTTATTTGGAGTTGGGTGCGAACATCTGCACTTGCACGCCGTCTCTTCCGGGTCTAGCATCCACCCTACGAGCAGGACGTCCCGAGCGAGAATCCGGGCCCATCTGACGTCCGGCGACGGAGGGCGATATGTCAGTTGGCACAAAGACGATCATGCCGAAAAATGGCGACCACGTGGCGTGCAATCAATACGAAGGCGACTTTGAAATCGTCTTCGTAAATGTTCTGATGCAAACGGCAAACATACGGCTCGTCGACGGAAGCGGTCACGTAATACCGAACATCGCCTGGACGGATCTAAAAAAGAAGTGACGCGCCTCAGTGCCCGCTACTGACGTTCAAATTGCGCATCGCTGTCCGTGTGTCTTCCCGATGTGACATCCGGCGCGAATCGGACTCGTCGCGGAGCGGAACCATACAGTCTCAGAAGGTTAAACAAAGATTCAGTGGATGAGCCGTTTATCGTGTCGAAGCTGTCTTATCCGCTGGCCGAGATCAACGGAGAACTCCGCTCAAAACGATATGAGGCATGCAGTCGGGGCCGCCGGCCAGCGGCCCCGGCCTTGTCCGCAACGTCGTTCGCGCTCGGGCAATGCCATAACTTACTCCTTCCGGGCACCCTGTCAATCCGTACAAACCGCAAAATGGTATCCGCAAATCTACGTACGTACTTTCCGCAGAATCAACTCGACCGCTTCTGGCAATCGCGCCAGATCGCGAAGCTTCATCCCTTGTTTAAGCCAAGGATCGTTCAAGCTGACCCGGAACCGGCGCCTCTGCTTGATCCGACGGAATAGATGAAGGTCGAGAACACTGTCGTTTCGTTCGTTTAGTCGCGCAAAGAGCGTAACGAACTTCTTCTCCTCTTGATGTGGATCGGCGATCCATCGAACCGCGTTCTTCCATACTTGCACCGCGCGCACAACTACGACGGATACAACGCGCCCTTTCGGCATGCGGAGTCTGGATCTCCACCGTCCGCTCAGTTTGACTACGGACACTGCCCCTTCCGAGGCCATCACGATTCGTTGGATGAGATCTTCTCGTAACGCAATTGTCTTGCGCCGTAAATCAATTCGCCCGAATTGATCCGGACGGCCGTAGCCAATCATTGCGTACGCGCGCCGAAGGCCACCAAATCGTCCTCGGTACGTTGAAGGCGAAGGCGTATCTCGCGATTGCTTGATGATCTGCAGTGTGAGACGCCCCTGCGATTTCAAAAGAGCGCGAAGATCATCCAAGATTTGTTCGTCCGATTTATTGTAGGTGCGTGACCGCAATAGCTCCTGGGCCCGATCAAACGTTTCGCGGTCAACAACTGGGACAAAAGCTCCAGGGGTGAGGATCCATTCTGCTTGCGGTCGCTTTACCGTAGGCGTGTACAGCCGACTGGTCGTGCGTGCAAACACATGACTGCCTGCGTACTTGGGATGAGTCAAGATGTTGATGACGGCCTGATAGTCCCAGCGCGACTGGCCGGTATAGGGAATTCCCCGCCGATTTAACTCGCGCGCGATGGCGTAAACAGTGCGGCCCTCATCCAGCAACATTCGAAAAATATCCCGGACGCACTCGACTTCGTCAAGGCATCCCGGCTCTAAAATGACTCGATCGGTCGCGATACTTTTTCTTTCACCAAATGCGAGCAGCTGTTTTCGTATTTTATCGGGCGTCACCAAAACACGCTGCAAGCCGTAGCCTGCCCGGCCTCCTTGCTTGAATCCGAGTTGCGCCAAACGCTTTTGGCCCGCCAGCACCTTGCTACCGAGTTCGCGCGAATACTCTCCAGCCATCGTTCGCTTGAGAGCCTTCACAATTAAGCTTGGCATTGAACCATCATTTGCGAATGTTTCAGCACAGTAGTGGACGGGAATGCCTGCCGATTTGCAGACGAATTCGTAGTGCGCTGCCTCGTCGGTGTCTTGGAACCGTCCCCATCGGCTTACGTCGTAGACGAGGATGGCGCGATAGCGGCAGTCACCGCGAACGACATCCTGAAGCAGACGCTGAAGGCCAGTGCGGTGGCGTAATACGACTCCGCTCCGCGCCGTATCTAGATAGGTTTGAACGATTTCAAATCCGTTAGCTATTGCGTAGGCCTCAATTGCCAGAGATTGATTCTCGGTTGAGTACTGCTGATGTTCTGTGGACATACGAAGATACTGGGCGGCCAATACCGCGGTTCCGGTAACCATCGGAGGCACCTCCGAAAGTCCGTATCGGCGGAACCACCCAAAACTTTAGCGGGACGGGCACAAACTCGTGAATCTCAAGCGGGCTGAAGAGATTCGGGTCGGTGCCGCCCGTCCCAGTATCGAACCGTGGTAGATAGCCTAAACGCCCTAAGGTGTCCACTGTATTAACTATCGCGATACGTCATTGGTATTGCCATTGAGACACCTAGTTGCGGCGAGTATGCTCGCGTCTGGAGTCCTCAACTATGTCGAACAAGCCATACGTCCCGCCCAAGGTTATACGTCACAGATCGGAACCTGACTATCCAGAGTGGACGAAGGCAACCGTCCAAAGCGTTCGCCAGATCACTGAGCCTAATTCCCCGCGACTTTCGTCCTCTCCTGATCCAGCTCCCCCTGACCCTATCGCAGAGGTCGAACCGACGAGAAACTCTAACTCGCTCGCTCCCCACGAGGCGCGGCGTAGCCCTAGGATTCTCGCGTCCCTCCCACTCGAAATCCAAGCGCCCGGCAACGCGATAGTGGCTTGGACGGCGGTAATCAATCTGAACGGAGCCTTGATCCTCTCCGCGGTGAATTGGCCCCGAGGAGCCGAACTTGAATTTAGAAACGCACGAACCGATGTCCGCGTTCGAGGGCGGGTCGTTTGGTCGGGGGACATTTCGCCGAATGGCATCCACAAATTGGGCGTCGAGTTCGACGAGTCTTCTCCAGATCTTTGGGGTAAGGATTACGATCCTGCGACGATTGAAACATCTGAAGTGGACGAGAGATAGTCGGCGGGACTACCACATTGACTGTATCGTGCTTCCGCTTCACGCTCACGCAGTCCGCTTCCATCTCGTCGAATCGCAGACAGCAACGCAACCCGTCCCGCTCCGAGCGCAAGTTGACCTGATCGTCGGAAACCTGAGACACCAGACGACGATCTTACGCTTCCGCCCGTACAAGTCCTGATTAACCCCGTAGCCGGACAAAGGGCGCGCACGGGTGTACGAACGCCATTCCCCACTCCCACCCGAATTCCGGTTCGTGCGAGTTTGCGTTATGCGATTTTCTTTCGTCGCATCCGATCGATGACCGTACCGATCCCAAACCACAGAGCAGGGATTCCAATTCCGTTAAACACGTAGAAAATCCAGACTTCGCCGAAGTGGGGACGCGCCAAATTTGTAAGGACCAACGACATAACAATCATAGGGAGATTTAATAGGCTAACAATTCGAACCGAACGAGGAGAACGGCAAAACTGGTTTTCTTCCCAGCCTGGCCATGGATCGGGCATTGGAGCCGCGAACAGGTGCCAGCACCCCCAAATTTCTCAGACACCGCCGTAGGGAGGTGCGAGCCAGTTCTCCGAGATGATAATGTCATTGTTCTAATTCCCGATCGGCGAGCCTTGTGTGTGCGCTAGACGATGGTTCGGTTTTGAGGATTTTCTCGTCGCGGTCGCGGAGGGGCAGTGTCCGACCTAAAGCGTGCGGTGACGTAAGTAATCAGGTAGATTTTGCCACATCCGCTTTTGAATGTCAGGCTGGACGTCGGAACTCTCGCTAGGCTAGCGGTGTCATATCTTTTCAAGATGAGCTACTTCCGAAAAACGGTCTTCTGGCTAGGTGCGATCTACCTCGTCCCATTCGTCTTTGGCGAGGCGAATCACTATCGCCGCTACGGACACCTTGCGCCGCTCGGATTGCATGCAGACGTGGTCGTGCGTAGCGGCGATATTGGAGTCAAAGGCGTTTCCAAGCTCTAAGCTGCGAAGCTGACCAACTACGGATTTCTCCCGCGAGAGGTGCCCGTTTGCGAATTCAAAACCGATACCTCGTACCAGGGCACTGTACTCGCTTACGCTGTTGAACTATGGGACAACCATCAGCAGAGTTGGGATCCAATCTGGGAAGACCAGATAGGCTACTTTTGCGTTGAGAAACTTCATGGCGACGAGCCACATACTTTTGGAAATAGGCAGGCGCGCTTGTTCGCAAAGCTTTTGTGGACGGGGCAAAGTGTGTCAACAGATGAGGAGGCAACCGCGGCCAGAAGTGGTTTGCAACGCGGAGATGTTGTGCGGTTCGAGATTTTCACGGACGATGCTGGAGACTTAAGGAAAACGTATTCGACCGCTCCATTCCGCATTGAAGAGGTGCCTGAATTTGGGAGCGGCAACCCACACATACTTCCAATTCGACCACACCATTGAGCAGTTGCACTCGACTAACGCCATCACCGTGCAGGCGTTCGGGCGAGTTTGCTTGTGGAACTGTCCAAGGGTCAGTAGGTCGGCGGGCACGCCTCGGCGAAGATGAGCGCCGACAGTGTCATATCCATCCCCTTGAGACGGGCCCAGTGCCGTAGTGACCGTGATGCCGGTGGTGTTCTCGAACTGGGGCAGAAGCTCCTGGCAAGCGAGGTAAAAACCGCCCAACATGAGAAGCCTTACCTGAGTATTCATGCGGCCGTTTCATTTCGGTGAAAAGTGCAAACGTCGGAGATCGAGAGATTACGCGATTTGAAGTTGGCCCGAGTCGGCTTAAAGAACTCTCTCGAACGTCCATCCATCGGTCCCGCGCTTGCCGAGGACGATTCTTCCGATTGGCGCGCGATCGCGAAATGCATACAAAAAACCACCGTGGCGGACTTTCAATCCTAGCCAATTTTTGGTTTCGACGCATACTGCCAGCAGCTGACCATTTGTGGATGACACTGATGCTTGGATCTGCATCCGGCCATCAAATATTTCAGCAACCCTGGCCGTTATTCGCGACCAAGAATCCGGTATGTCAGTCTTTCTGATAACACCGTTCAGCAGATCCACCAGTGGCTCGAAGCGGGTCCCGCCGTTGGTCGTCATAAATTCGAAATGCGCTGTTATGTGAGTGAGCTCACACGTCCTGAGGTCTTCTGGATGACATTTCCTGCCGCTCCAAACACAAGGCTTAGCTTCCTGCGGAAGGCAGTACTTTCCAGCGGCTGACGCGACGCCGTCGTCTTGCAAAAGACGAACACCCGAAATACTGCTTGAAACAAAAAATTGCTTCAGCGCCCTCTTCCCTGTGACAGAAGATTTTTCCAGCTCGGACGGCAAGACTTTTTTGCCTGTCCGCTCACATCGCGCCAATAGCCCAGGAACAACGAGTTTGCCGGTGACTTCGCACCTCTCAGCCTCATCGGCCAAGAGACGTTGCTTGGTTTCCGGGCAGGAGAGGAACTCGTCGATGTAACCGAACTTCCCGCTCACGGCTGATCTCCCCTCTTTGTCGCGACGAAACTTTTTCCCCGACACCTGACTCGTCGCCAGTTCGACTTCTATCGCTTCGGCCCCAGTAAACTCGCACTTCTTAAAGAATCGCGCTTCTGCACGCTTACCTGTAAGTTCCGAAGTTTTGAGCGCGGAGCTTATGATCAGTTTTTGTGTAATCACCGACCTTTCCATCTCGTCCTTGAGTGCTCTTTTACCAGTTTCTCCGCATGACGCGACGAACTCGGGAAGGGCCTTTCTCCCACTGACTTCCGACTGTGCAAGCAGGTGCCGCAGTACCGTCGCACCGCTTATCTCGCACCGTTCGAGACAATCGACTGGCGCTGACTTATTCGTGCGTGAGCATCGACCAAGCTCTGGAACCTCTGCAATTGTGTTTTCTGAAGGAATGACTGCGACTGCGCTTTGATACTCTGGACCTGAGCCAAAATCGAAAGTTCCCTTAACATTGAAGCGGCGACGCACCGAGCCTTCAAGACCGACCAACAGGGCCTCCAGTCTTGGGGTGAAGTCATCTTCCAACTTCTTTCTTTTTCTCGGGTCAGTTCCAGCAGCTTCTAATTCCTGTTTCCTACGGTCAATGTAAAAGCGACAGAACTCGGTTATCCCCTCATCATCGATTGATTGGTTGATCAGGGCGACCGTGTTCACACCGACAGCGTCCGGGCTCTTGAGTGGATCAGATATGGGGCTAGCTGCAGTTGGACCTGCGGGAACCCAGTGTCCGTCGGAAGGCACTGTCACATTCACCAATCGTTCGTAACTGTCGTGGGCGACAGCAGCTCTCACTCTCACTAAGGCTGTCCCGGCGAACGACCGGGCTACGTCCTGAACCTGTGCTGCACGGAACACTCCCCCGAAGCTCTCTATCCATCCTTTGGTTAGTGACTGGGCCTTGGGACTGGCTTTGTCGTCAAGGTCTTGTACGCGGTGCAATCCGGTGGCCGCAATTCCACTGACAAGCCGACCGAATGCAGATGTTCCGGGCCGGTACACGACTGCATTGTGTGAATTGGCATCGTCAAAAGAGATTCGGTCCAATTTCCCTTCTCGTTCGCAAACGTACATGCCATCAAGCTGACGGCTGAGACGATTACCCGAACTGCTCAACGCGGCGAGAACAAATGGTTGGAAGTCCATCGACTTTACGGCTGTGGGCAGATGAGGATATAGAATTTCATCTGGCGGTGAATCGTCCATCCCCCCTAGCATTGCATCAATGTCCTTTTCCTGGCTTTGTAGCTCCGCTTTAGCATCGACGATGCTCTTCTCCTCCATGCGCGTCGCTGCCTCGACGTCTTTGCCTGCAAGTGACGCGACAACGAGCCGACGAATTTTCTCGTTGAATGCCTCGCCATCCTCACCCTGATCATTCATCCCTGACGCTTCCAGTAAAGCTTCGACGTCGCCAATTGCATGAGCGGCCATTTGGAGTTTTTCCATAAGCCTTCCGACGATGTACTCCTCAAATGTCCCTCGTAGGATGATGTTGAAAATACAGACACTCGCATGCACAGAGGCCAATCGCTGAATCCTGCCGATTCGTTGTTCAACAATCATCGGATTCCATGGAAGGTCAAAGTTCACCAACACATTGGCAGCTTGCAGGTTCACTCCCTCGGCGCCAGCTTCCGTCGAAACGATCACATGTATTTCGGGGACAGGCATTTTGAACCGTGCAATTGTTCGTTGGTTCCTGTCCGCGGAGTCTCCGTTGATGAGTCCACAAGATATTCCACGCTCTTGGAGAAAAGCTTCGATGGTTGTTTGGGTCTCGCGCCTGGTCGTGAACACTACCATTCGCCAACGCTCGGGCTGTTCCGACCTGAGGCCGTCAACTAAAGTTCCAAGACCCTGCAACTTCGCTGTTACTCGGATTCGACTAACAACCTCGTTGACGCTGTCGGCCAGGGATTGCGGAACAGTCTTGTTCTTTGCCATCTGCTTCAGTTGAGAATTCAAAGCGTGCGGACTGCTTATCACCGCCTGAAGAATTGATATTTGCGCAAGCCGGTTGAGATTCTGGATTGGCCCCGCAATCAGGCTAATAAGTTCGATTTCTTCGGGTAGTGGATCGACTTTGTGGAGCTGAACGATTCGTTCTGGAAAATGCAGATTCGCGTCTACCCGGCGAATACGAGACATATACCCGTAAACTATTGAACGAAACGGTTCTCGCATGTTTGGAGTGAGTTGGCGAGCCGTCGTCCTGTCATCTGCGATGAACGTCCGCGCAAAGACGCCTTCGCTTCCAAATGGATTCTGGTGCCCGCGTGCGATAGCCAGTAAGTCAACGAGTGAATAGACGTCCCAAAGTCTGTTGTGAATGGGTGTGGCAGTGAGCATAAGGACATACTTAAATATTCGGCCCGCGAGCGCGTCTCGGAATCGCTGTGCTACTTGTGGAGCTTGGTCAACTCCGTAAAGGTTACGCAGCTTGTGGGCTTCGTCCAGTATCAGCATCTCAAAACCCAATTTCTCCAAAGCGTCCAGATACATTCGTGCCGACTGGTAGGTCGTAATTACGGCCCCGCCTCCTTCTGGAAGTTTTGCCTCCACTAGGTCCTTTCCAGTCGCCATGACGCCCGGGATACCAAATTTGGTTTCCAATTCCTCCTTCCACTGCGGTATCAGCAATTTCGGACATACAACCAGAATTCTGGAGATTCGGTTGCGCGCCATTAGCTCACTCGCAATGAGGCCGGCGCTGATCGTTTTGCCAAGGCCGACGTCGTCCGCTAGAAGGGTTACTGGAAGACGCCGACAGAACGTAATTAGGTTTTTGATCTGATGGTGGTATGGCTCGATGTGCTCGCGCCACTTGGGCTCGGATTTCAAATCCTGACGGTCATTGATTAGAATAGGCTCGACAAGATCCCATTCCTGAGCGGCGCGATACAGCTGGTAAGCGGCAGGGTCCGATGCCAGCCGCAGCGTCTTGGTTTGGAGTTTGGGAATCTGGACATCCATCGCCGATTTAGATCCCCTCTACACTTCGGATTAGTGCTCGCCAAATTGCATACATTCCATAGGAATCCATAGAACAATATTCCTTAAGCCGTTCCCGCAACTCGGCGCATTCCTGCTCATTTAGTTCCCCAGACATGATCTGGTTCCAAGCGTTCGCCGCTGAAGTCCCATCTTGAATTTTCAGCGCCGAATAGCTCAAGTCAGGCACAAGTACCGGCAAGACTCGTTTGATCGAGACTTTTCCGTAGAGTTCTTTATGCACAAAGTATTGTTTGGAAAAGATGTCCTTTAGGTCGTACAAGCGATCATAAAAGTCAGCCACATAGAGTCTGGCTTCCGGAACTCGCCGAGCGATCGCGTCGTTTACCTGAGACTCAAAACTCTTGTTCCAAACGATAATCGCGCCAAAAGTCCCAATATGTTGCTGAAGTGAACTAAGGAAATCAGATGTTGGATCATCCGATCCGGCGAACAAAAAATCTCGGTGTATAGGCTCTTCGGTTGGCGCACCGACGATATGCAGGGAATACTGAACCGGAATGCGATCGTGCGGACTGTAGTCGTTGAACCGTGGCAATGCCGGTGAATAGGTTTCGTAATCTAGGAAATGAAGGGGGAATGCCAGCGCCTCCAGTTCACGCTCGATGGCTTTCTTCTCGATGACAGTTTCCCCCGACCGGCACACTCGGACTTGATTTTTTTGGGAGGCATTCAGGGGGATATGGTCTGGCACATCGCCGAGGGAGAGAATTCCCTCATCGACCAATGCTCTAAGTTTGTCGGGGCTGTTGCCGATGTGCGAAATATCGTGGACACCGTAGCTCGGTACATCTGGATTGGAATAGGCGAACGTACTGCAATGATTTGACCTGCCCCGATATATGCAGGAGCACGGGCTCTTCGGTTCGGCTTCTGTAAGTAGGTACTCTCGGGCATCCCGTATTTCCTCCGCAACTTCATGTGAAATTGAATCGATCCTGGATGTCATATCGACGGTGATAAATAATCCGTGGATATCGAGGTCACCTCGACGAACATATTTCGGGTTTAAATGGACTAGGAAAGAACGTCCGACATTGAATCCATGCATTCGAAGCAGCATCACTTGGAACGCCAGATCGTAGGTGTGTTCTTCTTTTACCCTCGTCGATGATTTGATTTCGAAAATAGAAAAGTCGTCCGACCTACTGTCGTATCGAAGGACGTCAATTGCAGCCAATAGTTGGTCGCGTTCGAATTGCGCCTGGAAGAGTGTTGGTCTGCCTTGTGCAAGCAACTCAGCGGTACGTCTTTGAGCTTCCGCTAGGGAACCGGTTACGAGGACACCATTGGAAAAGAGATTTCGAGCCACTTCCTCGACCTCAATTCCACTTTCCATTACCGAACGATCGTATTCGCTCAGTTCGATATCTGAAAACAGTTCTGGCTTGTGGATGCTGAGCCAGGCGTTCTTGGCACATCCGCGCCAACGCGTGTAGTGCGTTTTAGATATTGCGAGCATCGCCCGTTGCTAGTGGCACTGAGGTGCCAGCAATTAAAAAGCGGATGCAGATAGTTATAGACGTGATTATTACGGTCTGCAACAACATGCGATGCAAAGGCCCGTCGAGCCGCAGGCATCGGACCGGACGGGCGGGAGCGACCCAACGATACTTTTTGGGCGGCTGAAAGCCGAAAAAGTGGGGTCGCTCCCGCCCGTTTTTGCATTTCGAACTATGTCACTTTTGTTGCTCACAGTCCGACAAATGGAGCCATTTCAAAGACTTTCGCAGCTATAAAGGTGAAGTCCTTGTCAATTAAGCATGTGAAGAATGTAAATTCTTCCTTCTTCACCGCACAGCCATCTAACTGTCTGCAGGTTGATGGATTGGCAGGGGAAGAATTCTGATCCGTTCGGAGCCGCTCGAAAAAAGCGGGCTCCGCCCGTTCACCAATATGTCCACCACCTCGACTTCGGTCGTTACCATCGACCCGTCGCTTTATCGTGTTGCTGAGGAGTTCAAGCCGGAAATGAAACCTAAAAACCTTAAGGAATAATGGAAAGGAGACTTTTGTAGACGAGAAGGTCGATCGTCATAGCAGATCGGCAAGTTGCTGCACATTCACGATCTCAACCCCGTACTCTGTCTTCAACCAAGTACGATTCTTCGCGTCGAATATCGAAGGAGAAAGGCGGACCCGCCGCGATCTTCTGTACAGAGATAGTCGTTGCCAAAAGCTACATGCGCGGCTGTTACATCACCATCCGCTGATTCCGCAAATGCTTTCTCAGTTTGCCTCTTTTCTTTCCTGAGCCCTGATGCGCACGCGTATTCATAAACGCCGTGGATGAGGGCGCGATCTGATAGTCCGGCCGGCCGTGGACCGTCCAGGCGCGCAGTGAACTCTTTCGCGAGAGCCGGAAGCGTCCCCTCACCTACTCCCCTGTCAACGATAGTTCGGACGATATCGCCAAACCGCTCGTTGTAGTCAGCGGTCGCGAAGACCTCGTCGGCGTAAATGTGAGCATTGTTCCGCAGGCGGTCCGGGACCGGCAAGCCGATGTACGGCGTTGTGAGCAATTTGATGCCAATTGCTAGAGCCTCAGTTAGCTCTTCTTCAAATTCTTCACCTATGCCGGGGTGCAAGCCGTGATTGGCCTTAATTTCGATGGTCATACGGGCGAGGCCACCACTGTGGGACTTATTCGTCACCTATACCTTCGGAATATTCTGAACATGAAACTTAGCCCGATTCCGCCTCCGAACAGCCTCTACCGTCCCGAAACCTTCGCTGACAAGACCGCGCACCTGCCCACTCCGGATCGCGTTCTTGAGTTTGCCCAGGAAAAGGTAGTTGGGGCTGTTCACGTGCCGCTCCGGGAAGACTATCCTGTTCCAGACATTCGTATCGAATGTGACTCGCATCGTCGGACGTCCTCCCACCGTTTCCGTTCCAACAACCCGTCGCATGATCCGTACAGCGAAGTTGGGAAATAAGATTATGAACCTGACGATTCAGGGATCGATCACGGATACCGTACGGTTAAATCGAGCTCGGCAATGATAAACGGGCTTCGACCCAATATACTTTGGAGGCTGGAATTGAGGGGTCCGGTCGTCACCCGGTTTTTCACAGACCAAGGAAGGTCGGCCGGCAGCGGGTAGGCAGATCCACAGTTCCCGTGGCGGTAGTGGGCGCCGAGCGAAGATATCCTCAGCTCTGGTTTCGCCTGCCGCTGCCGATTTAACGCTAAATCAGAGTTCCGAGGTTTGGCGTAAGGAAGTTCCAGACTTTGAAAACCGCAAAGAGGGAGCCAGTCTCAGTCCGAATCGGATTAAGCTGAGCCAGCCCACCCACCCCGCTTCCCCGCATGGCCGAAAGGCAAGATGATCAGCTAAGCGGCTTCCAGCACCGACAAGATATTCCCCGCTGGATCCTTGAACCAAGCGATCGTCGGTCCATTCCCCCGAGAAATCCCGCGCGCGTCCGTCTTCAAATTGGGTTCGTTATAGACTTCAAATCGCACGCCGCGTTGGCTCAGCTCATTCACAGCTTCTTCCACACTGTCTACGGGAAAATTCAGGACCGTGAAGGTGGCGGCCTGGTGATTGGGTTTAGGATACATCAGAGCTTTGGTGCCGCCAGAAAGAAGCACAACCAGGGTGCCTTCCGGACCGCTGGAGAGTTCGAGTCCCAGCGTCTTGCCATAAAATTCCCTGGCCTTCTGAATATCGTTCACCGTAAAACTGCTGAATGCCTTGCTTATGTTGAGCATTGGTGACCTCCCTAGAGTTTTAGTGTTGCTTCATTTTCCAGAACGCCGGCTATGGATAGTGACCGGCACTTAATTTCATATCCTGATGTTCTCGGCGAGAGATTTTTCAGCACTTTCCTCGCCGACCTTGGGTAACGGACTACCAAGAAGCTGCTTACGGCTCACGATTACTTTCTATGGTTGAACCGCGTAGCGCTCGATCAGTTCCGCAATCTTCTCCGGCTGCTCATCGGGAATATAGTGAGCAACGTTGGGCAACACCTCTACCCTGACATCTTCCCAACCATAGGCCCCCAGGACATCCTTTCGGCTGATCTTTACCTTTCCAAAGCTATGGTCCCCTCCGGCCAAAACTAGGGGCACTTTGATGGCATCGCGATGTGCAGCATTGAACTTTTCGTTCGCCGGGAACTCCCGGAACACTTCGAACGCAGCATGTAGCCGAAGAGGCGACGCATACGCCTGCACGTAGTGCGCCACGTCCGCATCGCTGATCGCACTGTGATCGATTGTGCCGATGCGAAAGAAGTGGCGAAAGTAGATCTCCTCCCGTCCGTCCACCAGTTGCTCCGGCAACTCCAGCGTACCCTGAAAATTGATGTGCCACAGAGCCGGATCAGATTTAACTTTTTCCCACGGCTCCGTCCCCGGAATGGGGCACTCCAAAACCATCAAACCTCGCCTGTCTTCCGGATGAAGACGCGCCAGAGCATACGCGACCATTCCTCCCACGTCGTGCCCGACGACATACGCGTGCTCAAGTTTCGGTTGCGCGAGCTGATGAATATCCTCGGCCAGAATCGCCGCATCATAACCACCCTTCGCCTCGCTTGATTTTCCAACACCCCTCAAATCCACTGCCATGACGGTGAATGTTTTCGCCAGCAGCGGCATCTTACACCGCTCGTACCAGTCCTGCGGAAACCCATGCAATAAAATCACAACTGGCCCGGATCCTCCCCGAACAAAATACAGGCTGGTTCCATTCACCGTCGCCGTGCCAGAATCAAATCCGCTCCCGAGTCGCGCCACCGCCGGATCAACTTCCCGCTGCTGTTGCGACTCCGCAGCAATGCGGCCACCGAGGCACAAAACGAACGCAGCAACCGCGGCACAAATGCAAAACCGACCCCTCATAATTTCCCTCTCACAAAACGTCCTGCAGTTAGGTTGCTTCCCTTTTACTTCACCACCACTTCCGCGCGCTCGAAGTGCGCGCTCATGGCCTCTTCATGCGCCTGTTTTTCAGACTGCTCGATGCGCAACAACGCTTCGATCGTCGCGATCAATTCCCCGCGATCCACCGGCTCGGCAAGGTACGCATCGGCCCCGTCCTGCAGCCCGCGCAGGCGATATTCGGGTTACACGAACGTACCCGAAAGATGAAGCACTGGAATACGGCTCGTCGTTGGATCGGATTTTAGCTTGGCGCAAACTTAAAACCCGTCGATGTCGGGCAAGTTGATATCGAGCGTGATGAGGTCCGGGAACTCCTTCGCGCGGTGGAGCGCTTCTCCGCTTCGCCTCCGATCCACGTTCGTTGAAAACAAAAGCTGAGGCGCTGACTAGGTTTGATAGGTCGAAACGGCTGCGCTGGCTAGTTTTCGCTAACCTCGCGCCAACGGGAATCAACCCAATGCTCGGTGCAAATCTCCCGCCGCACCTGGGGTCCTTGCGACGACACGTCTGCAAGCTCGGTTCTCGATCTGAATCCCTCACTTGCGAGGGGCACGCCGCTGCACCGTCTGCCGCAGCCCGTAGTGCTCCGAGTCTTCGCCAACAATCCCCGGTAAACCAGACTCCGTCCGGACGGCTACTTGCGATACAACTTCCGGTATTGAATCGGCGTAAGACCCTCGTGGCTTTTCAACGTGGTCGTGAGGTGGCTTTGACTTGCAAATCCCGTCTCCGCTGCGATTAACGAAATCCGCTCGTTAGTATTCGCAAGCATCCGGAGTGCCTTCCGCAACCGTTCTCTAATCACGTACTGGGCGGGAGTGATGCCAAACGCTTTTGTGAACGCAACGATAAAGTTTTGAACGCTCATTCCTGTTTTCTCGGCAAGGGACCGCACCAGGATTCGGCTACCCATATTCGTTAGAACGAATCGTCGTAACACCTCCGCCTTCTCCGGGCTGAAGCTCGGCCCTCTGGAGTTCAATTGCTCCATCATCTCCCAAGTTGGGCCGCCTCTGTGGCGGCGAAAAGTTTCTTCCGGGCCCTCGCCGTACTGCTCGGTGTACGCAGTACTGAATCTCTCGGGATTAACAAATCCGTATCGTTGAGCGATCTCGGTGACCGAGTCAGCAGCCGTTTCGGTGGTCAGGGCTTCGCGTACCCGTTTCAATCGCACTCCGTACAGAAACTCACGTGGAGTTGCCCTCGCATGCTCTCGAAACCCTTGGTGAAGCGCTCGAACGCTGCATCCAACTGCATCCGCAATGTCTCCAATGCCAATTGGAAATTCCGCTCGATCTTCCATGAGGTGAGCAGCCTCCCGGATCACGCGCGCCGATGGAGTTCCCTGACCAGTAAGGAAACGACTCAAATTGTGGGGTCGCCGCTCCAGCAGCGCTCCGATCGCGTGCTCGCGCAAACTGGCCAGCGCTATCGCTGGCGGTTTTTCCATCGTCATCAATGCGTCCAGCGCTCTCACGATTCTGCGCCACTCCATCACAAAGCCGGAATCGAATGGTGTCAGATCAAACGTCAAAGGTTCGTCCAATTGACTGCCGATCCACTGCCCACACAGAACATTTACGCGCTCCGCGTTGACATGAATCGCGGAATGAGAGAGGGCCGGTTCGCCAAGAATGCCAATGACCCCGTTCGCTGACAAGGGGACGTAGGAGCCACGCGAGATGTCGATATGCGCATCACCCGCCCGAAGCATTCCACTCCCAGCAGTACAGGACACGACCAAAATCGAATGCCTCGCGGCTGCGGATTCGAACGAGAACGGCGCCGCATGGCTACAGTTGCATATACCTACGTCGGAATGGCTCCTCGATCGGATATCCGTCTTAAATCGTTCTCTCTTTCGCGTGCTTCGGAATTCGTTCTCTGCGTAAATCTTTGTGAGGAACTCCTGGACTTGCCGAGGTTCTCTTCCGTGATATTCGTATGTACGGACTTCATTTCCACCGGGCACTATTCTCTTTTCTTCGCGCCCCTCAGTTCGCGAGTTGACACTTGGGCTTACTTTTGGCATTTGGGCCTCAGCGGCGAAAATTCTGGTATGTGCGCGATGAAGAGAAATAGCGACTCGTTTCTAGTTGCGTTCTTGCGCGCCCTTTCTGTTCGGCACTCGGTAAATCAACTGGATGGCAAAGAAATTGACGTCACCTTGATGTGTGCTTGGCGTCGTTTCTCGGATGTAGAAAAGGTCTGTGATGCAGTTGGCCGGGAAGCGAAAGCCAAATCCGGCCGCGTAATCCACGCGAGTAAATTGCCGCGCTTTCGTCTCGAGTGTCGGTTCGGCGTAAGCATAGATCCGGGGTGCAAGCGAGCTTTCCGGGCGAAGGTTGTAAGTCAGTCGCGGCCGCTCGCGCAGTCGCAAAATGTTGGAGGAACGGGCTTCGCCGCCTCCACTCAGAAACACTTCCTCGACCAGCACGCGATTGTCGAAGGAAAAATGGGCAAAACCTTTAGTGTAGAGAGCGCCGAGCCTCAAGATATTTTCTGATTCGTCTGGAAGATGGACGCCATCGAGATCGATGGCCGCATACAAATAACCCGCCTCCACACCCCATCCCGAACGTAGATCGTGATCGAGCAGCAACCAGGGAACGCTCACGTTGAAGCGCAGCGAATAGTAGCCTCCGGTTGTGATGGTTGTGCCCGCCGTGAGATTAAACTTCACCCCGACCGTCAGCTGTGTTGTAGTGGCTGTCGCTGGCGTAATCTGTGACCGCATGATAGGCGGCATCGGATCGTCAATAATCTGCGCGTGGATGCAGGACGGAGCAAGGCAAATCACCGTCATCACAAATACGATCCCGAGGCGCCGAAACTTCGAACGGCTCTTTCCCAAGACGGTCGTGTCCTCGCCCATGACCAACCTCCGACCATCGCTTGTACCCTCGCAACCCAGCGCTCCAACCTGCCGTCCTCGCCCAGTCGATGACTCTGCGTTTGACTTCGCGCAACGACCACTGAGGTCCTAGAGCCAGACCGGCTTGGAAGACCCGCGCGGCACAACCGTCGTGTGATACGCGCCCGGTGTCCGCATCATGTAGACCTGTTCCGTCAAGCCTTGATACGATCCGCACGGTGTTTCTGCTGTGAACAGATCCGGATCCACAAACGTGTGTTCATCGCTGGACCCGATCATCTTGTGCACATAGTCTTTGTCAAAGATTCCCAGAGACAAAAGCCACAGCGACACGCGCGTCAGCGAAACCAGCACCCGGTAGCTTCCGCCTTCGATCGAGCGCCTGCGCAACGCTTCGAGAATCCCCACGGTGGCGAGCCAGCCGGACACGTAGTCGTTGACGATCTTGATTTGCGATTCGCGGGGCGCGTCGTCAGAGCCTTCGAGATTGAAGAGCCCCCACTCGGCCCCCGTCGTTACGTCGTAACCGACGCGGTTGGACCAAGGACCGGATTCGGTCGCATAGATTGCTTGAGCGTGGATGAGGCCGGGCTTTTTGGCGCACAATTCTCGATAGCCCAATCCGTAGCGCTCCACCAGCGAAGCGCGGCGGTTGATATAAAAAACATCGGAACCACGTAATAACTCGTCGAATTTGGCCCGCGGTTCGGGTTGATCGATATCAAGCACCGTCGATCGCGTTCCCAGATGAGAGGCCCAGAGGAAGACATCCGGCTCGTAGTCGAGCGGCCGCCACACATTCATTACGTCCGCGCCGTGCAAGGCTAAAGCCGAACCCATCGACGGCCCGGCCACCGTGTGTGCCATGCCGAGCGCCCGGACGCCGGTTAATGGATCGGTCGGATGATCCGTGAAAGGAATCGGCGCCGAGTCCGCCACCTTATCTATACGGATCAATGGCATGTCTTTTAGGGTCTGGTAGACCTCGAGTTGGAGTGCATCCTCTAAACGGCGACAGCGAGTCAGGACCACACGCGCTTCCGCCGCCGCTTGATCCAAGTCTTCCGCATTCCAGGTCTTTACGGCAGCCTTCACCGCCTCAAGCGTATTCATGCACTTCAGGAGCTTGAAAACACGATCCCGCGCACGTGGATAGAAATTGCTCGTGGTAACAAATCCCCCATCCTTCGTTGGCAAGAATGTATCTTCAGGAGGTCCGAGCGGAGTGAGGGGATTGTCAGGATCAGCGTTGATGAGTGGCAAGTTCCCGTTCATCTTGATCCAGCGCATTTCGCCAAATCCGGCGAACCGGTGCAGCGCTTTGCGCACGTCGACATGAATGTCTTGCGAATGGCCGGTGCGCATTTTCCAGATTTTCGCAATCATCACCGCTTTCGCCGCTAGGGCAATCGCCGGCATGGACCCCACCCGCAGAACACTCCTGACAATCGGATCAGCTCCGTAGAAGGAGAGATTGCCGCCGCTGTCTTCAATCGATGCCCCGATCGTCGAAAGGACATCTTGCGTGCTCTGCACAAGATCGATGTCCGACGACACCAATCGCTGCGTTAAGTTGTTCGATAGTCTCTCCGTAAGTTCGCTTCCTTGCGCAAGCGCCATTGAACTGACCTCCACGGAATGCTCACCGGAAGAAGATTCTCGCCCCGATCTTGCCCAAGTGGGCCGGTGTCGAGGATCTGCAGCGTCAACCGGGATTTTCTTGCCTTCGCGATTTACGGGGAGCGGGCCCAAACAGTACCAAGATCTGTTCGGGCCCGGCTCGCGCAGAGGCTGTCTCACGTGCCGTACCGTTCTTAGCAATTCAGAAGGTCTTTCGTCTTTCAAGAAATGCGAGATTATTTTTCAAATTATTCGGCGGTTCTTCGGAGAACCTGCGGGACGCGATAAACTTTCGGAAAGCCCCCGGGAACTGGAACTGGCCGCTGCTGTCGGTTGTGGTGTTGTATTGCGTGCCCTTGGCGATATCGGCGGCTTCGACCGTGGCATCCGGAATTATGCTGCCGGAGACCATAACAGCGCCCTTAATTCCGCCCGAGGCGCCCACGCCTTGCGCCTTAGCAGCTGGGCTAAGCGATAGGAAGAGTGACGAGCTGGCAAGCAATATCGATTTCACCGTTTGTCCGCAGTGGTAACGTATCTCTGCCCGTCAAACTCGTGGGGTAGAGCTAGGATCCCGGGAACACAGCGGACCGGTCGCGAATCGCAGCGTTCGATCACTCGCACGGGACGCTGCTTTTCCTTAGATCGCTGGCACCATCGGCGTCGAAGAAACGGCAAGGTCCAGTCGCACACGGACCGAGTCCCCTACTCGTACGAGCGGCACGTTTTCCGCCATTCCGAAATCTCTGCGGTCAAAGGCGAGGTTTCCGAAAATCTGTCCGCCTCCCTTGCCGTCGCGATCGAGCGTTACCTGAAGCACGACCTTGCGCGTAACCCCTCGTAGGGTAAAGTCTCCCTCGACTTGGAACGCGTTAGGGTCCGACGTCGAAATGACTTTTGTCGAAGTAAAAACAATCGTCGGATACTGCTCAACGAAGAAAAACTTCTTCCCCTTAATCGTCTTGTCCTTCACGCTGCTTCCCGTCGAAATGCTGGTCGCCGCGATCTCAAGATTCAGCGTTGCGCTCGCCGGCACCCCTGGGGTCCCCACCTTAAACTCGCCCTTCCACTTTCCAAATTTTCCGTTGACGTCGCCGACGGTGGAACCAACGAAGAATTCAACTTTGCTGCTCGCCATATCAATCGTGTATATCCGCGAGGGGTTGGCCGGTGTTTGTGCGCCTGCGATGCACCCTTCAGCCAAGAAAAGCAGGAGCAAAATTATTCTTTTCACTGGACGTCTCCTCGGCAGCTTCTTCTGGTCAGTGTGATTACGCATTCCGGTTAGGATGAACCTAAGGCTTCCCCTCCAAAGCACTCCTGATTGCTGCAAGTGATTTCTGAAGCGAGGTCGCGGAGCGGTCCACGGCCACTTTTCTGATGATCGAACCTTTGAAGCCGGTCAGCCCGGCCTGCTCTGACCCCATGGCTTTGATGAGATAGAAGCCCGTTGTATCCTGGCCCGCCGGGTCACGAACGCAAAACGTCAGGTCCAGGGCCGACTCAAAGTAGTGGCTCGAATACAGCTGTTTTTCAGCAATTGTGTACGCAGGCTCGCCAGGATTGTTCTGTCCCATCGTGAAGACCTGCACTACGCGCAGTGTCGGCTTCAACCCGAACTTTACCTTTGCCCAGTACATTCGTTCTTCAACACTGCCGGGCCTCCCGCAAGGATAGGTCTGGAGATAGTTGTAAAAATCCGGAAGATATCTGGGAAACGCTTTCGAGTAGCTGAGTATGTATTGGAACTGTTCCGCGACCTGTGTCGGGTTCTTCTTGTCGTTATACGTTCCGAGCGCCGCGTTCCCTTCCCGCTTATAGGCCGCCAACCGATCCATTAGTTGTTTTTCCAGCAGCTGATTTACTTGATCTGCGGCATTCGGCGCCGACCAGTCCACCAGCCGGTTCACGTCTTCTATGGCGCTTCCCGGCATCTGTATCTCGCAGTCACCTGGCCTGCAGTTTTTCAGTTCCTTGAGGTCTTCGCTGTCGAACTTCAAATCCCGCACATCGGAAAGTTGCGGAGGGTCGCTGAGTCCTTGGATCGCCACAAAACCTGAAATCGAACGAAGGCGCTGGTAATCGCGAGAGAGTTGGACATAGCTTTCCGGTGACGCGTGGATATACACCGCGCCGAAGACGAAGACTTCGTCCGGAACGCGAGAAGGCAGCGTTTTTGCGAACGCATTGCCCGCCCGTATGGAGGCAATCTGATCTTCGTTGAGACCTACGTATTCCTTGAAATAGGTGAGCAGCGCCGGATCGCTTTGCGGAAAGCACGGGGCGGCAAGGCAGAACACCAAAAGCAGCAGAGCGCCCACCCGCGAGACTCCAAGAGTCGTAGACACAGCAACGTCTGCGGACCTCATGCTTGGCTCAGCATCGATTCGAGTTCGACTCTGCAAATTTCGCTGAAGTCCCTCAACGGGTTCTCCCCCCTGAGCGCTCGTGCTTGAATCTGTTGCGGCGTGGGGCTTGGCTCTCCGTAAATCTTCACAATGCGTTGGATCACGTTCTCTGCAGCGTCCATGATCTCCGGAGGAGAACTCAGGCGAATGCGGCTCGCCAGGGAATAGACAGGAAGCAGCGTCTTCAGATCGACCGTACTGTTCTCCAGCGCGTCTGCGAGCAGCTGTTCGCTTTCGCGGATGAATTCGGAATACAGAGCCTCCCGGTGAATGATTTTTTTGGTTAACAAATCGCGACGATTCTGATTTCTCTGATTCAGCCAAGTCCCCAAGGTTGACCCCACCGCACCTGCCAGTGACCCCAAGACGGCCGCGAGACCGGTGGTGATGTCCGGGTTCATTTATAGAACCTCTCCGTCATTCGAGATCCAGCAGCGATCGAGAGGCATACCTATAGATGACCGATTGATCGGCCTCATCTGGATAGCCTTACCTTCTAAGGCTCTCGCCGCGGCACCGAGTTCATTTCGTGCCGCACGCGACTGATGCGCTCGTAAACCATCTTGCGCATCCGGTTGAGGGAGCCAAGCGGCCTGTGCTCCGGCAGAGAATGCCAGGGGTTGAACGAAAGATTTTCACCAAAGGTATTCTGCTCGGGTGTGTCGAAATTCTGTTTGGGAATGACGATAGTCGCCACTTCGTGGAAAGGCGCTTCCGTTTCGTGCCATTCCACCATCGAGTCTTCAACCTTCATGCTGTCAGAAGTTTTCAGCTGGACGAGAAACTTCATCCTCACTTCGGTCTTCTGCAGCGTGGCCCGCATTGCTTCCCGGAGATAGTCTGGTGCGGGATTGCTTGGCAGCGGGTCGACGTCAGGCGAAACTGGCTTGACCGAATACTTGACCGCGCGGCGGCCCGGTCCTACTCCCAGTTGATATGGAACAGCTGAGTAGTAACGTATCTGCAGCGGGTTCGAGATCCTGCCGTGACTCAGTTCCTGGGCAACCTGCGTTCCTTTCAGTCCCAGCGTGAACGGGATCGAAAGCTTGGTAAGAATGTTGGTGCTACCCGACTTCTGAACGAGAGACAGATATGTGTGGGGGTCGTTGGTTAAAAAGACCGGATGATTGATCATCACGAAATCCTGGGTTGCCGCGTCGCGGTTATTCTCCAGAATCTTTTCGCCTGGCACATTCAGTAATTTGATCGCCATGCCGCGTCCGTCTTCATTGTCATCGGATTGGGACGGGTTCCCGGATGCGTTTGAGAACCGCAGGAAAGCCTGATAGGACTTGCCAGGGATAAAAACTCCCTTCGCCAGGGTCTCTGGAAGAGAGTCGTTCACGCGGAACTCCGCTTTCAGAATGCCGGTGGCTTTGGTGTGGACATCACGGCGAGCATTGCCTGCCTGGTACTGTGCCCGGACGCCTCTCTCAATCGTGTCGGCCAATTGTTCGGTGAGTGCAGCTTCGTCGGGAAACAACTTTTCCCCTAGGAATTCATCAACGGCAGGGTAAGAAATCCCGGTGGCATTTTTTTCGGCGGACATGTTCGTTTTGGCCTCGCTCGCATGATCTTTATGACTTTCGGCCACGTTCATAACACTTCACGAGGCTGTCCGTCTTTCAAGGAATTCGAGATTGTTTTTCAAATTATGCGGACGGTTTGATTCGACTTCGGCGACCGATCCCACAACAGGGCAAAACTATATTGGGGAGGACTTTCGATATCGCGTTGGTGTTACGCCTTCGTGTTGCTTGAGGGTAGTCGTCAGATGACTTTGACTTGCGAATCCGGTCTCTTCCGCGATGGTCGAAATGCTCTTTTGGCTGTTCCTGATCATCCAGCAAGCTTTTCGCAAACGTTTTTCAATCACGTATTGAGCAGGCGTGGTCCCGAATGCCTTGGTAAACGCAATGATGAAGTTTTGTACGCTCATCCCCGTCAGCTGGGCGAAGGATCGTACGGTCAATCTGCCGCCGATGTTAACGTCGATATACTCGCGCAACAGCTTCGCTCTGGCGTCCGTAAGACTTGGCCCCGTCGTGATAACGCCATGATCCTCCTCCGGCTTTTGGTAGCGAAGGAATGTTTCGTCCGGACACTCCCCATAATGCTCCGCATAGGCCGCTGTGAAACGCTTGTAATTGAGGAATCCATATGGGCAAGCGAGTTCCCCCGCAGAGCCCGCGGTTGTGCCACTCGCTAGATCTTCCCACACGCGCTTCATTCGCACTGCTGAAAGGAAAACCCGCGGTGTCGTGCGCTCGTGTTCGAGGAATCCTTGATGCAGAGATTGCACCGTGCATCCCAGAGTGCCAGCGATGTCCGCAACCGTAACGGGGTCATCCGCACGCTCCTCCATCTGGCGCATGGCTTCCCGAACGACTTGTGCTGACGGTGTTCTATGCCCCCGAAGGAAGCGGCTGTAGTTGTGAGGATGAAACTCGAGGAGCAACCCAATCGCGTGTTCGCGCAAGCTCACTAGCGCTATGAGAGGGGGGCTCTCCATCGCCATCAGCGCGTCCATCGCCTTGATGATGCGCTGCCAATAAATCGTAAGCTCTGGAGATAAGGGCATCAAGTCAAACACCAAGGGCTGCTCCAGGGGACTGCCAATCCATTGGGCGCACAAGGAATAGACCTGCTGCGCGTGCAGGTGAATCGAAAAATGAGTGAGGAGGGATTCACTCGAAATCCCAGCAAATCCCGCGGCTGAAATCGGCACAGAACGTTGGCGAAACACGGGCAGCGTTGCATCGTCCGACTGCAGAGTTCCAGAGCCTCCCGTGCACGAGAGAACTAGGAAAGAATCACGATCTGTTGGTGCTTTGAACGAGAAGCCGGCCGCATGACTCACATTGCACAGGGCAACGTCAGCGCAGACAGAGGTCTTGATCTTTGTTCGAACGCGACGCCTGGTTCTGGAACCTCGGAACTCATTCTCCGCGTAAACCTTCGTTAGAAATTGCTCCACTTCGCGAGGCTCTCGCCCCTGAAAATCGTACGTCACTACCTCAGGGCCAAGGCGCTTCGTGCCCATTTCCGGCTGCTCTAGTGAATCTATCTTTGTTCCCGGATCGCGCATGCTATCCTCGAACTCAACCTCGTAGCAATCGGCGCCTGCAAGGAATCATCACAGTATGGCAGCGCAGCACTACGGCATTTTCAGTGACTGGCCCTCATTGTAGTCAAGTCTAGTCCCGTCTGGGCCAAACCGCCAAATCAGTATCGTAACCGCACCGAAGTTCCGCACTCGGAATCGAGTCCGCCGCGTAGACCAATTGAACTCGCGAAAAAGGCGCCTCGCACCGGACAGTGCTACGCGAGAGTTTGACTGTAAAGGGGCTTTTCGCTGCCGGCTGGATCGAGTGCTAATCGACGACGCATTAGCCATTCTTAGAAAGAATCGTAAACTGAGCCGCACACACGATCCGTCATTGAACCAGAGTCTTCTCCTCGGCTTTTGTTTCTTGGGTATCTTCAGCCCTTCGCGACGCCAGATGCGCTGCACTCGATCTTTTCCCACCTGCCAGCCTGTTGCCCGCAACAGCGCCGTGATTCTCCGGTAGCCGTAACGGCCATACTCACTGGCCAGGGTAATGATCGCTCGCGTCAGCGCATCTTCATCCACTCGCTGGATCGGCACGTAGCGCTGGGTTCCACGCCACTGCTTCACCAGTCGGCAAGCATGGCGCTCGGAGAGTTCGTGCTTCTCCCGCGCATGCTCCACCGCACAGCGACGCCGCTCAGGGCTTAGAAGTTTCCCTCCGCAATATCCTTCAGAACCTGCTTCTCCAAAGACAGCTCCGCCACCACTCGCTTCAGCTTCGCGTTCTCTTTCTCCAGTTCCTTCAACCGTTTGGCTTGATCCAGTTTCAGGCCGCCGTATTCCTTCCGCCAGCGGTAGTAGGTCTGTACGGTGATCTCGGCTTCTTTGCAGACTTGGAGGGTGGTCTTGCCGTTCGCTATCCCTACTTCAATCTGACGCAGCAACGTTACGATCTGTTCCGCTTTCTACCTCTTGTTGGCCATTTCCAGCCGTCCTCCTGGTGAATTCTCTCTCACCTCGGCTGGTACAAAAAACCCCGGTCAGGTCAACTGAGACTCAATGTCCCGTCACGCGACTCATCAGGCAGTTCGCGTCGATACGTATTTAATCGCTTGCTGGTACATTCCCAGCGGCGCGAGGCGCTCGTAATCCAATGAAGAGAAGCCAAAAGCTCGTCGTTAGATCGAAAATGCCCATGGGAGTGTCGAACCACCACAGGTTCACGACATTGGCGAAGTCTGGCGAAATCAGGAAGACAACGGTGCATGTGACGCAAAAAGCGGACGACACCATGCCCAATGCAGCTAACGGTCGAGGAATGTATCTAGCCTTAAACCACAAATAGCCACAAATGGTGGATGCCAATCCGCAGAACAGCAAGCCAACGTAATACTGATCGAAACGCGCACGAAGATAGTACGCGGCCAATCCCTGCCACGCCGCCGCATCAACGGACTGCAAATAATCGGCGCCACGCAGCAGCCGCAGAGCGTCAAGTAGGTTCAAGGTCATCAGGACCCACATCACGGCGTACACGAGCCTCCCGAAAGCGGCAAGCAACGCAAGGCATCGATTCACCGGCCTGAGAATTACGTAAAGCGCGACGAGCAGCACAACGGTGCCAACGGAATAAAGAAGATCGCACGCGATACCGAGACGAAAAAATCGCTCGTGCGCCAAAATATTCCGGGCGGTTTCCGCAGTACTGCCATGGACAATTAGACGGTCCTGGACGCGAAACTGGGCGAAGACGACAGCGGCGAAACTCAATAGGTAGGATAAGGCCGCGAGTTTCCCAGCGTTGCGCTGTGAATGATCCATATGCTCCGGGCGAGTATCGACTACTTATCATTACGGGGACGGCGGGGTCAAAGTTACCGCCCAAGTCCCGATTAACGCGCTTATCGTACCACCACCTTAGAGAGCAGCCTTATATCAGATGGTGTTGCATCGACCTATTGAGACCACCGCCGTAATCGGACAAATGAGATTTGGGCGTCCACACGCTTCAATCGGGGACACTCTCATCCTTCGCCGTGACCGTCACTTCGACTGGAGCGCCTTTTTTCAGTTTCACGTCGTCACCGTGTTCATCAGTCAACGAATTCTCGATGCTCAGATCGCGATGCATTTTGTCTATCACGTTTAGCGCAATTTGGGCTGACTCGGGTTTGTGCGCGCGGCGTGGTCGAATAATCTTCCGAACGGTTCCATCCATGATGAGGCTGGCTGGCTCCGACTTTCTATTCGTGTCCAACTCCAACTCCGCAATCCTCGCCGACTTCGCTACGCGCGGCTTCGCCATCTCTACTTGCAAGCTGGCCCGAGTCGTTTTATCAGAATGTCTTTCACTCTTCTTTTGCGGCATGTGTTTATCCTTGTGGTAGGGACGCGAGGGATTCAGTTCCAAATGAACAGTCGCGAATGTTCTGGAATTGCCGAGCCAAGGCGGCACCCCGCGCGTTATCAGAGTGCGACAAATCCGCCAACACAATCTCTCGCCCCATGTCTGCGCACAAATCTACGCGTCGGAATTCCACGCGGCGAGCCTGCTCGAGCAATCAACAACTAGGCGCGACGTACGAGCCATACGATAAGGCAGATGATAATTAGCGTGCCAATGAGTCCGTATCCGAACATTTGAACCTCCGATTACTGCTTAATACTAGGCGCTCATCGTCGCGCGGTCTGTTCCGTTTTGAACAATTTTAAATTCAGGTATCGAGGATCTATCCGCGACGTTGCGGGGCACGACTCTAATCCGCTGCTGGGGTCATGGACGGGAAACAGACTTTTCCCTTTAAGACCGCTTCAACGGTGGGCACGAGGTCCGTCCCAAGACGGTCCTTCGAAACGAAACCCTTTATGCCAATTTCATTGAGTTTTTCGAAAAATAGGTCCGCATCGTGAGTGCTGTCGCTCACCACGATCGTGTTCGGACAGTGTCGAAGTATCAATCGGGCGGCCTCAATTCCGTCCAGGTGAGGCATTTGGATATCGAGAATGGCCACATCGGGACAAAACGTCTTGGCGAACTCAACTGCCTGGCGGCCATCGGCGGCTTCCGCGCACAACTCCCAATCCGTTCTTTGCGAGATTAGATCCGCTATCAGACGTCGCATCGACGGGTTATCGTCGGCAATCAGGATTTGCTTACGGTTTCGCCACATTCTAGGACGATGCGCCGACGCCGTGTTGAGCGATATCGGGTGAACGCCCGAGCTTTAAGCATATAAGCCCGCAGAATCCGAGGCGCTGCAGCAAGAAATACCCCCTGCGCGGCGTCTAGCGTAGTTTTTATTCGTGGAGAACAACGCTCAGAAGAGACTTGTTTATTTGAAGGCTGCCGCTGCTGTAGCTAATGAGCCCGAGCGCGCGGAATTTGTTCATGAAGAAATTCACGCGGGAGCGCGTTGTTCCGACCATCTCAGCCAGCAGCTCCTGCGAAATCTTGGGAACTACTTTTTCCGGTTTGTCTTCCTTGCCGTATCGCGCGAGCAGAAGCAGCGCTCGTGCCAACCGCTTCTCGCTCGAATTAAAGAGTTGATCGACCAGATCCTCTTCCACGCGAATGTTGCGCGAAAGCATGTGGGCGATGAAACGGTCGGAGAAGGCGTGTTCCGAGTGCAGCACGCGGCTCATTTCATTTTTCTCGATACTCATTACGGTGGTCGGTGTGACAGCAGTTGCGGTTCCAATGCGTAGCGGTTGGCCCGCGAGACATCCTTCCCCGAAGAAATCTCCCGCTCCGAGGACGGCGACGACTGCCTCCTTTCCGAGATCGTTCACCACCGACAGACGGACATCGCCCTTCTGTACGTACAGCACCGTTTTGCCCGAATCGCCTTGCGAGAAAATGATCTCTTTCTTTTTGAACTCCGATACGTTTCGCGCCACGCCAGTCGAGTCAAGAAAATCCTGAACGTCGAAGGGTTGCGCTTCTTTCGTCTTGGTGCGTCTTCTACTTGGGCGCGTCATGGTTTTGCTAGCCACTTTGCTGAGGCTCGGCCATCGATGCCACCAGAAAGGTAGAGCGTCGGTTGACACAAGAGGCGCCGAGGACGATCGGCGAGAGATGTGAGAAAAGACAAGGCCAGTGTACGCCACGGTAACCGAAGGCCGCAACGGCACCCTGATCCCGCTAGGCCGCTGCCGGTCCGCTCGCGGGGGTATGCTATTTAGAACAGTTTTCCGCGGCCTAAACGTACATGCTCTAACCGTAGTAACTGGGGGTATTTATGCACGGATTAGAATGCCGGGGGCAGCCATCGTTCGCAGCATCCGCTCGCGTTCCGGTTACTGACTGGAAACGCCAAGTGCAAAAAGCTATGCGTGAGCTTGATCCTGCTCGTCTCACAGCGTGTGTGCACGATGCGGAATGGGCGATTTACCAGCGATGGCAGGAACTGGGTGCCCGCAGCAGCATTGAAGAGCGGGGCGCGATGGCGGCGGCAGTCGATGTACTTCTTTCAATCACTATCCACAAACTCGGCTGGCCCGATTTTCGCTCAAATTCGTGACGCCGCGCTGTGACATAACGGCGCTTAAGAAACTCGAAAAACCCAAAAGGAACTGCCTGTTATCGGGTCGTTCCCTTTATTTTTGTCCTTCCGTCAGGACATTCTGACTCGCGGGTAGATCGATGAAGCGTTTGGGGATTAACGGCGGAGATCTGGCCAGCCCAATTTCTCGACTTTGATTTTCAAAAGCCCATTGGTCGCTACGCGCATAGCCTCTAGTTCGGCTATGTCATCGAGAGAACGATCACCCTGCGACAAATCCAGAGAGCGCTCCATTAGCGCGTCCTCTGCCTCAAGCACGCGTACGTGGACCTGCGTCACATCGGTCTCATTCGACGCGCGTTCATAAGCTGCCGTCCAGGAGCACGGCGTAGCCATCGGGTCAATCCTTTCTCAACTAGCACTACACCCACATCGGGCTGCGGCGCAATAGGGGTCCGCTGTATGTACATCCGACGCGTAACCCCGGAATCTGGTTTCCGTGTCGCGTAGAATCCTAGTTGCGGACGATTCACCTCTGATGCGGAAGCTCCTTTGCCGCGCCTTCCACAAACACATTTACCTTGAAATTTCTGCCGAAGCGAAAGACGGCGCGGAGGCCGTCGAACTTGCCATCCAGCACGAGCCGGACTTAGAAGTCCTCGATTTAGCGATGCCTGTAATGTCAGGGGTCGAAGCGGGAAAACGAATTCGTGCACTGTTTCCGAACGTACCCATCATTCTATTCACCATGCACGCTTCCGTCTTAGCCTCGGCGCAGGTGCCTTGGGCAACGCCGGTCCTGGAGAAGGACGCCGTCTTACGCATCGTGACCGTCGCTGAAGGGCTTGTGGCCGCCTAACGTCGTCCCAAGAGACACGAAGTCGCTCAGTACGCTAACGAACTGACCTTTGCGCGCATTCTGTGTTATGAAACGGCTGTGAACGTGATCCTCCGGGCGTCCAAAGTTATTCGGGGCAAGACGTACCCGCCGCCCTTTGAAACGATCACATCTGCGATCGCCGACCCTCAGAACGCCGACCATGCGCTTCTGCGCTTCGAGGTTTTTGTAGAGAAGTGGATAGACGGCGTTAGATTGAAACTCCGCAAACGCCCGGCCTAGGGCTGGAAATCTCGCGGAGTCGAAGTGCCACGCGCCGCCAGAACTTCCTCAATCGCGGGAATCAGATTTGCGTAGAGGGTTGTCTTGTCCAACAGGCGTGCTGTTCCAACGGTAACGCCGAGATTCCGCGCTTCTGCGCGTCCGCAGTGAAACTCATCGCCATAACAGGACACTCGCAAGCCTCGACCAATCTGGCAAGACCGGCTTCATTAGTGCCCGCTCCCGGCATTCCGATGTCAGCCAAAACGACGTCGGGTTTAAGCTCCGTCACGAGTTGCAAAGCTTCATCGTAGGTCCGCGCCGCACCTACGACGCGAAAGCGAGAATCTCCGGCGAAGAAATTGCGGAGAGCGCGGTGGATTTGTTCAGAATCATCCGCGATGAAGATGGCAGGCACAGCGTAATTCTACATGGATTGTCCTTTGATATGATTCCGGAAGGGGCGCGGAGAAGACCAATGGTAATCGGCGATCGGCTGAGGGAATTGCGCGAACAGAAGGGCTTAAGTCAGGGAGATATTGAGGAGCGAACGGGCTTACTGCGCTGCTATACGTCTCGCGTGGAGAACAACCACACGGTTCCCAGCGTCGAAACGCTGGGAAAGATGGCGCGGGCTCTTGAAGTTCCCATGTACAAACTATTCTACGAAGGCGAAGGAAAGGCCGAAGCGCCGAAACTCAAGGTGAAACGGGATGCAGAGTGGGGCGCCTCGGGGCGCGATGCCAAGACGCTCAGAAAATTTCAGAGGTACTTAGAAAAGTTGAGCGACAAGGATCGAAAGGTGCTGATGGCAATGGCGACGAAGTTGGCGCGAACTTAGTTCCGCAGGAGTCCACCCCAGACGGACAGGCCAAGGTGTGAATGCGCTGTGGCCTTTTGTTTCGCGCGCTAGCTGTGATGGAAGCGCCTCGTTAGCGCTGAGCGGCCGGATGGGGGGTGGTGGCGGGGCCTGCTGCCCTCCATCTGGCTTTTCTTTCGGCTTTGGTTGCGTGGTCACACGGCGCAACGTAAACTCTTCTGCATGAATACAAAACAATTTGAACGTGAACTTAGGAAAGAAAAAGCTAAGTTAGAAAAGCAACTTCACGGCATCGCAATGACGCTAGAAGGGCTCGCGCATTTGACCGGCAAGCAGATCGCAACCGCGACAGCACCCCTAAAGAAGAAAGCATTTCGGCAGAGTGCGAAGGCTCGGAAAGCCATGAGCGCCGCCAAGAAAGCGTGGTGGGCAGCAAGGAAGAAACCGGCAAAAGCAGCTTAGCTTTGGCGGCAGTCCTACCTAACTAGCGCCCCGACGGTCACCATCGCGGCAAGAGGAAAAAATGATTCGGCCTTCATCGCAGACGATTCGAATGCGATCCGCGCCGCTGTCCGCCGGCTGCTCGAAAGCGAGTCCGACATCCAGGTAGTTGGCGAAGCGCAAGACTTTAAACAGGCTATAAAAAATTTGCAGTCTGTGAATCCGGATGTTTTAATCTGCGATCTTCGGATGCCTTCTGGTAAGGATTCTCAGCCATCCCACCTTGCGCAGCTAGCCAGAGCCTGTAACTGCGCCGGGATCGACATCACCTTCCCCAACGAGACGAGGATCTCAGGAAGGCCGTCGAGCAGCTTGGAGCTTTTCGCGTTCTGGACAAAGCTACTCTGTTCGATACGTTAGTGCCATCGATTAGACAGGCAGTCGCGGAAAGCTCAGACAGTCCCAGCGTGTTGGGGACGGAAACGAAGAAGGTCGATTGATGAATACCAGTGTCCGAGTTGAGGAAGGCGGATTCAGCAAAGACGCAGAAGTTGTAACGGACACCCTGATGGTGGACTTGGTTTCTGAGAAATGGCGGTTGTTTGAATACCATCAAGTTTCGCTGGGTGGTTCGAGACCAACGATTCGCAAAGGCAAAGTCGTTCGTCGTAGGGATTCGCAAGCCACGCTCCAAAACCGGGGCAAGCCCGCGCGCTTTGAATCCAAACAAGAGGCAATCGGTAACGCCAACAGGTTTCTAAAATCGCCGTCCCGCGCGTGAGAACTGCAGCCCGCCGGAGGCCAATGGTCGTCTTAAGTGCCGTCCGGAACACCGTCGAGCAGCGCGAGAGGCCATTTCAGACGTTCGACTTTGATTCGCCGAAGTCGATCCTTAATGTTTCGCACGGTGGCTGAATCCGGTTCGTCTTTCCGCGACCTGAAGCGATCGATTCCCTGAAGCACCATCGCGGTTTCGATCTCTTCAACGTATTGCCGGACTTTTTTTAGGTCCGGTTCGACCTCAGCTCGTTCCACCAAGTTCTCCCAATCCTTTGAATGTGAATGACTCATGCCTATTGCTCATCCTCCCGACGCAGGACTCCCTATGGCAAAGGAGTGAGGAGTGTCCCGTTTGATTGGTAACTTCTGAAGGTGCGTATTACGGAAATCAAGCAGACGGGGCCATTCGGTGGGTCACTCGATCAGCTATACGGTGACTTCTTTCGAGGCCGTGGCGTATCACTAACAGGATCAATCGCACGCAAAGACAAGGTATGATGATCGCTGATCGGTTGTGTTGCTGTTCGAGCGCACGATGAACCGTTGGTAACGAATCGGTCTAGCGTTTTTTCTGATTCCGTTTATGTGTGCTGTGTTCACGCCTCCGGCCAACTCCTCAAAAACCAACGGGACTGTCAAATCGCTGTTCTGCGCATTTGGCGGAATTGGAATCTAGCCAATTCATCCGCCACCCGATTTTGAATCACATTTCGCCGTGGCTGTCGTTGAAATCAATAGTCCGGACGAAATAAAAAGCGCTGCAGTGACCGACTTTGTTCTTTTCGACGAGGCTGAAAGCGTAACCAAGTTGAAGAGAGTCATTGCTGTTGAACGCTTTCACGGACACCACGTCGCGGGCGAGGGCATTTTCGCATACTACCTTGAATCCCGCATTCGGTGACGGCACAACTGATTGGAATAAGGTTTTGCCTGCTGGAAAAATTCAGCTCCGGATTCGTGTTGCACTCCTCGCGGCTCCAGGTAACCCAAAACATTTTCAGCTGACAATTGGACCATATGCGCTTAAGGGCGAAGTTGACGGCGAATGGCCGACTTGATAGGGCGCACCTCAGCCTTTGGGCCGACGATGCTATTCAGTACCCGGCTCAAAGTGCTGAGCAATCGCGCACGATCGCGCGAGTGATAAACTCAGCCGGAGGTCAATGGGTTGGCTGAGATTTACCTAAACGTGCTCGCGGTCCCTCCGCCGAACAATATTGCTTAGACTGATAGTTCACGTGCGTCCTCTTTCGCCGCCGCTAATGACGCAGCAGGTGCGATCATCCGAATCGGTGGTTCCTTGAGGAACAACATAAGTAGTTCGGTGGCCTGCGTTAGCACGGCGTGCCGAAAGTTGCGTTGTCCGTTCCAAGAAGTACGGCGACAGCCATGAGTGACGTTTTCCTCTGCGTGAATGAACTAGACGCTGCTCCGCGGTACTTCTGGGTTCCGCTCAGGGTGCTTGCAAAACAGTATGATTCCGAACAAGCCGCGAAGGCCGATGCGGAACAGTTTTGCGCGAGGGAAGATTACTCGATTCGGTTCATCGGTAATTGTTTCTATATAACGAGGGAACTTCGTTTGGCGCTTTAGGCGAAGAGCCTCGTCCGCTTGTTTTACCCGCCAACCTCGTCGATCATTGCGAGCATGAGTTCCGTTCACGAAGTTTTCGACAGAATCGAAAGATGGAAGGCGTCCGAAACGCTTCTGCAAGTGACTGTGCGCGAAGCCGGAACCAAGACAGACGCGTTTCGCTGCACGATTTGCGCCAGCGACCGCGAAGCCGGATTAGTTGGAATCGTAGTCGGCAGTCACAAAATCATGCAGTTTGATATTACCGGCGCTCAATTCGGAATTGGGAAGCGCCTGATCGAAGCCAGCCGCACGGGTGATGATCTGCTCGTGTTCGAGGCAATAGAAGATCCCAACCGAGACACACAGGCGGCCCGTCACATAAACTAGCGGCGACAATTGACCAGAGCGAGTTTTTGTACCACGGAGTAAGAGAGTCTACATCACAACCGCATGGGGCGAGTCCGCGAAGGGTGGCTCGCAGGGAGCCGTAGGCGACCGGAGAGCCGCCCTTTGCGGCGCGAACGCCGCCGGCGCCGGCTGCCTGTAGCCCAGCGCTGAGTGCGGCCGCCGGGTGTTGTATTCCACGCGCCACTTCTCGATCACGATCTGGGCCTCTCGGAGCGAGTAAAAAATCTCCCCGTTCAAGCATTCATCCCGCAGCTTTCCATTAAAGCTCTCACAGTAGCCGTTCTCCCACGGACTTCCGGGTTCGATGTACAACGTTCCCGTTCCCACTTTCCTCAGCCACACCCGCAGATCTTCGGCAACGAACCCCGGGCCGTTGTCCGAACGAATGTGTTCCGGGGTTCCCTGGAACAGCATCACATCCGCCAGCGCCTCGATCACCTCGTAGCTGCCCAGTCTTCGCGCCACTCGAATCGCCAGGCACTCCCGCGTGTATTCGTCGATCATCGTCAACATTCGGATCGTTCTTCCATCGTGCGTCATCGCGCTTACGAAATCGTAACTCCACACGTGATTGGCCCGCTCCGGCCTGAGCCGCACACACGATCCGTCATTGAACCAGAGTCTTCTCCTCGGCTTTTGTTTCTTGGGTATCTTCAGCCCTTCGCGACGCCAGATGCGCTGCACTCGATCTCTTCCCACCTGCCAACCCGCTGCCCGCAACAGCGCCGTGATCCTGCGGTAGCCGTAACGGCCATACTCACTGGCCAGGGTAATGATCGCTCGCGTCAGCGCATCTTCATCCACTCGCTGGATCGGCACGTATCTATGGGCGCAAGGTCCATTACGAAGGCATCGACAATCCTCAGCGTGCCCGTGCCATAGTAGGTAAAAGTTCCGCCGACACGAACATCCATGCGGTGTTCGTTTCGGGACCAGCCGTAGTTGTGGCGGTCAGGCACGAAATGGATTTTGCCGTTCGGTAACGCGCTCTTTGGCGGCGGAACCGTCTCGTCAAGTGTCGACGCGGCGGTCACCTCCTTCAATATCGGCTCCTTTTGATAATCGAACTCGAAACTTTTTATTGCTGGAAGTACATCGGCTGCACTCGCGACTAGCTGATAGGTCCATACGCTAGAGCAGACTCAGAAGACAGCATGCCGGGTTGACGGACCGGGATCGGCCAGTGCAGAACTTTAACAAGTTCAGATGTGTGAGGGTTTATATCGCAATAGTTCTTCTTCTTCGTGCTGTCGAAGACGACTTCAATTGGTCTGCTCGCCATGCCTCCGACGTGCTCTCGCGTCACGAGAACATCTTTGAGGGTTTGCGACGAATTATTCTTGATCTCGACCCGGTATTCCCAAATAGCTTCTCCGGTAGCTTTCTCCTCTTCGCTTTTTGCGGGTTCAATTGACCAGAATCGTTTCGAAGAGTTTTGAGGATCGAAGATGATCTCCAGCGGAGATTTCTCGACGTTACTCCGCCTGGCGCGTGACTCGCGATCCTTCATGAAATCGCGATTCAGTTCCTCAACCTCCGCCATGAGGTCTTCAGGAAAAAAGTCGGTCGCAATTTTCGCCTTTCTCAGATTCATCTGGCCGCGACCGTGCACCCGTTCGTCGGGGTCGAGCATTCTCATCACTACGCGGGCGACGTTTCTCAAGACTAGCCGCTCGGCGCATGGGATTTTCGGCGGGTTACGGCTGGTGCATGGTTCGAGTGTTGTATACACCGTCGCGCCAGCGAGCGCCTCGTCTTTCAGTTTTTCCTCTAGCGCAATGTATTCCGCGTGACACTTCGGAAACTCGCCCCGATGAGCGGTCGCGAGAATCTTCCCATCCTTAACTACGACTGCGCCGACCTTGGGATTGGGCGGATCATTACTTTCGGAGACGCTCTTTCGCGCTTCCTCAACTGCTATCCTCGCAAACTTCCGATCTTCCGACTCGCTGGGTGTGGTCTCTTTGACTTGGCGAGTTTCGGTTTCTTTCGGCGACTCGTCCGCAAACAAAGCAGCGAAATCCGTCTCGGAAATACCTTGGCCTCTGGAGGTGACGGTAATCCAGTCATCGGGGCTGACCATGTCGGTTCCGGTCGCGCTTATCAGTCTCTGTCGCTTTAGTTCATCCCACACCCAAATGAGGTCTTGCTTCTCGCAGGGAGAAAGTCCTTCTGAAGCGACATCGCAAATTCGCCGGGTCCTGATCGACCAATAACGTTGTACTTGTTGACGGGCCTATGTTGCGTGGACACGCGCAAGTACTTCAGCAGCGCATAAGCAAGTTTGATTTCGTCTGGGCTCACTGCGATATTTTGCCGGACAACCAGCTTCGATGTCGAGTTGGCGAGGTGGTGTGCTTCGCGTCGAGTTGCGCTCTACTTAGAAGGCGCAAAACTTTAACAACTCAATGACGACCATCGCGACAACAGCGAGTATCCCCGCTATAGTGAGTGCGTTCAAGTCAGTGAGCTGCTTCCACCTTGTCAGCGCAACCTGGCTGAACTGTTCAAGTCGCCCGTCGAGAAAGCGAATGTGGGGATGGACAGGATGGTTCTTACAACCGCAGGAATGTTTCTTCTTTGCGTGAAAGGTTCGGGCACGAAAACCACTTCCACCATTTGTCGAGGGCGAGTGTGCTCGCCAAATTGGCCAGTAGCGGAATCCGAGGAAGTACCGATTGAAATCTGAAATTGGCCCCGCCCGGTTGTCACCCGTGCCGCCGAAAAAACACAGAACCGGATCATCACGCGAATCTGCCCCTTTTTGCCCCCGCGTGTTTTTGCTAAGTGCCTACCGGCCAGAAGGATGGTTGGTAGGGGCGGTGGGGATCGAAAACAACAACGGTAGGGATTTCATGGACTTAGAAGAAACACGACGGAGCGCTAAGTCATTGAAAAGGAATGGTAAGGAACGCAAAGGAACTCTTATCGCTCCCTTAATGCTCCCTCGATCTTCTCGTCCACAACATCCCCTTCGTTGCGGGTTTCGGCTGAGCTCCATCGAACGGGAAAGTCGGCTTCGGACAAAAGTTGCGGCACGGATGGCAAGCCGATGTCTCATTCCACTTGCACGGTAACGGCGTTAATCAGGACTTTGCCAGTTCCCGCACTTTCACTGCGCGGGCGAGTCTCAATTGACTTCCACGTTTCTTCCGGAGTAAGTTTGCGCAACTGTGGGCCTATAGCGCCGCCCCGCGCGACGTGTTTGCGAGCCCGAGATCAAGAGGAGACGTTATGAACACCTCGGCTAGCGCGCTGGATATGGACAAACTCAATGCATTCGTCGGTCGGTTTGTTACGGACCTGGGTGCCACGGTTCACGCCGGAATGGTAGTCATCGGCGAAAAGTTGGGCCTTTACAAGACGCTTGCCTCAGGCCCGATGATGCCCTCCGAACTCGCGGCCAAGACCAAAACGGACGAGCGGTACATCCGCGAATGGCTCGCCTCCCAAGCGGCCGGCGGCTACGTAAGTTACGAAGAGAAATCAGGTAAATTCAGCCTCAATCCTGAACAAGCCTTCACGCTCGCAAACGAAGATAGTCCGGCCTATCTGCCTGGAGCGTTCGAGCTCGCCCTTGGCTCGCTGGCAGCTGTGCCGCGCATCGTCGAGTCGTTCAAGTCCGGCGCGGGAATGGGTTGGCACGAGCATGACGAATTCGTGTTTCACGGCTGCGAGAAATTCTTTCGCCCCGGATACGCGGCGAATCTTGTCGCTAACTGGATCCCGGCTCTTTCCGGCGTCCAAGAAAAACTTGAATCCGGCGCAAAGGTCGCGGACGTGGGTTGCGGCAAGGGCGCTTCGACCATTCTGATGGCCAAGGCTTATCCAAAGTCGTATTTCACCGGTTTCGATTATCACGACAAATCCGTCGAAGGCGCGCGGAACATGGCTAAGCGTGACGGCTTGGCCGGTCGCGTGAATTTTGAAGTCGCCGCCGCGAAGAAATTTCCCGGTACCGGCTACGATTTCATTGCGGTTTTCGATTGTCTGCACGACATGGGCGACCCGGTTGGCGCAGCAAAGCACGTTCGTCAGGCGCTCGCACCGGATGGGTCGTGGATGATCGTTGAACCATTCGCGAATGATGAGTTGAAGGATAATCTCAACCCGGTTGGCCGAGTCTATTATTCTTTTTCCACGCTCCTTTGCACGCCGTGCTCGCGCTCGCAGGAAGTGGCGGCGTGTTTAGGCGCGCAAGCGGGTGAAAAGCGGATTCGAGATGTTGTTACTACTGCGGGCTTCACGCGATTTCGACGGGCCGCCGAAACTCCGTTCAACATCGTTTACGAAGCGCGGCCTTGAAAGCGTATTTACGTCAAGCTCCCGGCACCACAAAACGTCAGGACGCAATCACAGTGTAGAACGCGATGCGGTCCCACAAGTTGCGTTACCGGGAAAGTGGTTTTGCTCGAATTTCACATGTCCGGTTAGAGCGTTTATCAGGCATGTGGACCACACCGGAGTTCAACCTAAGATCACAAGAGACGCTGCCGCGCGGAACGGTCACACGCGAACGGCAATTGCAGCGCAAATTGTTTAAGCTTCGTTCCAGACGTACAAAAAAGTAGCATCACTGGCGGTCGCAACCTTTAGACCGCGTTTCCGCGTCGCCCGATTCAAGGCAGAACGAACGTTTTCCTTGGATTCGGCTAATTCCGCGAGCGGAATCTTAATCGCGGAACCGGCCTGAAGGGCTTCGATATCTTTGAGGATTGTCGTGACAAGTTTCCTGTGCTTTCCGTTGCGCCCTTGCGGCAGATCGGTTTGCGGCATCGTCGTGAAATGCAGCGGTTCAGCTTTTGCTTGAGAGCGTCCCATTTATGTCTCCCACCAACAATGCGTGCCAAAATTAAGCTAGTGGCACGTCATTAACGTCGCGTTACCGTATCCAGTCGCAGCCATATCGTCAAGTTAAAACATCACGCGTATAGCTTAAGAGCGGAAACAGACATGAAGTGAGACGACCATTCGGCGGTTCATGACCGCGTAATTGCGACCGAATCGAGCTAATTTTGTGCGCAATCCGACCAAGCCGACAAAGGGTGAATTCTTCAATGGAGGAGCAGCAACTGGTAACTGCGCCCGCCTTCAGTAGCTTGCCGGTGCGGATTTTAGGAAGAGACGCGCTGAGTAGCCCTAGAAGCAAAGCTCCGGGATCGCTAAGCGCATCAGCTAGGACTCATGTTCCGATTCAACAAATTTCCCAGCGCGCGGGTCAAAGAGCCGATATTGCGCGGAGCGGAACGATGGTAGGGTACGCAATCTTTCCTTGGCATGCTCCAGGCTCGCAACCGCTTCAATCCAGACGGGCTGCTCGTCATCCGGATATGTTCGAAAAATATCGTACGTGCGATCCATGTCGTTTCCCCCGCAGGCACCTTTTACGGCGTAACCAGGAGTAGGGTATTCCTTGTAGGAAACGAAAACTGTTTAAAACAGCACACTGAGGCGGAGAAGGTCTGTTTCCGGTCTAGATCCACGACATGAACTTCGGGCACCACATTTGAAGGCCAATTGCTAACTCCTGGTAAGTCGCGTTACCGGACATGTGACCCGCGTAGTTCACGGGCTAGGCTCGATGCCGATTTTGTCATTTACGGCTTCCCTGAATCGCTGTTTGCAACCCAGATATTTTTCGGTGGTCTGGACCGAGACGTGTCCTAGGAGAAACTGAATCTGCTCTAGCTCGCCACCGGACGCGTGGCACAAGCGAGCGCACGAGCGCCGAAGGTCGTGAGGCGCAAGCTTGGTCAACCCAAGGATTCCCGCGTACTGTTTGACGACATGCCAAACCACTTTTTCGGTCATCTCGTCACCCAAATCGAACCCGTTCGACATACGCGTCGAAAAAGTCTGCCTTCGGCCACGCTGGACGCGAGCACCCAAAGGTCAATCGTGCGCTTCACCCAATCGGGCATCGGAACTGTTCGCACGTGGCCACCCTTCCCGACCAAGTCGACTATGGCCCAGTGATCTTCGCGGCGCTGGACGTGCTTCAGGCTCAGCTCTGTCAACTCTCTTCGACGCAGTCCACAACCTAGTAAGACCGCGAGTATCGCTCGATCCCGTTTACCCTTGAGCGTGGAGGGATCGGGAAGTTGCCAAAGCTGGCGAGCTTCGTCAGCCGTTAACCAATTCCCGAGTCGAAAGCCAAGCTTCTTTGCCCCTTTAACCCGACGAATCCCTGCGGCAAGGTCGGGGCTCAGCAATCCAGAATCTGTGGCTTCGTAGGCCAATCGGCGAACAGCCGCGAGTCTCACATTTATGGTCCCTGGAGCTAGGTGGCGATCTTCGAGGTGGATGCGATACCGCGTCACGACTGCCTTGTTGAACGAAAGGCGGGGCGACGAACAATACCAATCGACAAATTCATTGATCGAATGCTGATAACTTCGCTGCGATTCAAGCGAACGCAGGCTGTTGATTACCGATGTTTTGACATATTCCAGCCTGGGGGAGTCCGAGTTTGATCTTCGACCGAGTGGATTTGGGTCTACGGTTCTTTCTTCTCATGGATCGCCGCCTCCCGACGGCTTACCATGAGACTGCACGGCGCTCGGTCCTACTAGCTCCGCGTGTCGCGAGTTCTCAATGTCCGGTAACGCGACTAATCAGGAGTTGAGATCTAAACTTTATGGGACTTCACGTATTTGCGAAGGTGGTGCAGAACTGCGTCAGCGACGAGCTCCGGTGCTTCGCGATGCGGGAAATGTCCTACATTCTCTAACACCACGCGGCGATAATCTCCCGTAAAGAACGCATCGAGCCCTTCCGATTCGCTGGCAGCGTCGCAATTATCGGATAGTCCCTGAATCATCAGCGTTGGCGTCGCCAGAGACTGGACATCGCCGAGCCGTTTTTGCAGCCCGTCATAGCGGAAATCCCATGCCTCACCTGGTAGCCAGCGAGCACGATAAGCATTCAGCGTGACCGCAGCCCAGTCCGGGCCTGAGAAACTTTCAGCAGTTCGTGCGAACTCTTTCTCGTCGAACCAACCGGGCGGGCTCCACGTCTCCCACTGAATTCGAGCGAAGCCGACTGGGTCTTTGCGGACTGTTTCCGCGCCGGCTTGAGTACACAAATACCATTGATACCAGAAGCGTCTGCACTGTTCGAAGGAAGGAATTTCGAATTTACCGCCAGGTTGAAAGGCTAGCGCCAGGGCAACTATGGCCATCACGCGTTCAGAGAAAAGAGCCGCCAGGATGTAGGCCACCCGCGCCCCCCAATCGTGCCCCACAACGGCAAAGCGCGTGAGGTTCAGAGCATCCGCCAAATCCATAGCGTCCTGAGTTAATGCGACACCTGCGCCAACACGTGGCGTTTCTTCTGACAGAAATTCGGTCGGACTGGAGCCCCGGAGAAACGGCGCGATCGTGCGGAAGCCGTCGGCGTGTAGCCGCTTTGACAACTCGTTCCAGCCCCGAGGCGCGTCCGGCCAGCCATGAAGCAAAAGAATGGGAAAACCGTCAGAAGGACCACCTTGTTCAAACGCGATATCAAGAATGTCGGTGCGAGTACGCTTCATCGAGCCACCTCAGTCGTCGGATCATCCACCAACAAACGATTCCTGCGAATCCGAAATTACTGTAAGGCCGGCTCGGACTGGTGGTCAATTCGGATAAACCAAGCCATCCAAAACTAGATCTCAGTATCCGGCCCGGTTATCCGACTTATCGGGACGTGTGGTTGAGGTCCTCGGCCGAAACATGTAGGTTGGCAGTTATCGTTCATTTGTTCCAGGCCAACTCCCGATTAACGCCGTTACCGAACAAGTGAAATGTAGTCGAAAAACGGGTCGTTTGGCCCCGTGCGCCAGGACCTGCCGAGACCAGAGAGGGCTCTTCCGAATTTGAACACCGCCCCCGGCTGGATAGTGGACGGCGGTGCACACGTCCTATGATCCGGGGGAGGTTGATCGAGTGGACCGATCAGACCCACGTCCGTCTGCTGCCTCGGTTATTTTCTTACCGGCGCCATATGCTTTCGGCGAACTCGGTGCCGGCCGGTGTTCCTCGGTGTGGGCGTGGTGTTCGTTCAGTGTTACACAGTGTGTTAACACTCGGTGTAACACCGACTCCGACTGGCATTCAGGCATGCCCTACTGGATGGTTCCCGACTGCTATGGCTACAGTTCGTGGGCTTTCGATCCACTGCCCCGTGTCTGCCGTCAATTGCTTCAGGGCCCCTTCCAGGACTGGCTCGTGTTTTGCGGCTTCAGCCAAAAGATCGATCGGCATGCGAATAAAGACTGGCGTATCTTCTGTTGGCGCTGGGATTTTTCCGTCCAGTAGTCGGAGTCCGGAAACCGTCAGTATCGCGAGCTGATCCTTTGAGGGTGGCACGCTCGGAAGGTTACAGTTCTGGAGAATACGAATACATTCTTCAACTAACTCGACAGCTTGCGTCTTCGTTAGCCCTTTGTTCGGTGCGCTGTTTTCCGGTCCCACGCCTGGCAAACCTACTTATTCAAGTGGATCTGTCAAGAGCCGTTGCGTCGAAGTTGGTTTTTTGAAGAAGGCGACGGTAATTGCCGCCTTATGGGATCGTTCGCGATGAGACTTTCAGAAACGTCTACCGCGTGGGGGCATGCGATTGCTCCCGTACCCTTTCGATTCCGCCATGATCTCGTCGAATAGCTGTGTCGTTGACATTTGGTTTTGGTCTTTGAGCTTTTTTGTCACCATCTTGCTGATTTCCAATGCTCCAGCCCGGCCACCGAGGCCTTTGAAGTCGCCGTTCTTTCCCCAATCCCAGTCTTTGCCCGATCGCAGAATAGCCAGCATGTCCTTAGTCTTGAACACGCCTTGCAGCAGAGCCCGATCTATTACCTGAGCGCCGATAAAGCAAACTGCCCACAGTCCCATGCCGCGTAACATGATGTATTCTTTCGGCGAACTCCATGCTCTGGGTTGCCATTTTTTCACAGCCTCTAGATAGTGCCGAATGACGCGATACTGAACCTCGGCATCCTCAAGTCTGGGGAGTTGGGTTGACCGGGAAAGCATGTATTCGATACCGGTTTTCAATCCACGCAGAGGTATATCAGTGCCAGGTGGCCTCTTCCCGCCTTCAAACACCCGGCCTCGGAGAGGACTGGTCGAACCACGACTCAACCGATTAGCAATGTAAAGTTCTGGGTTTCGACGTTTTAATTCTTCCTCGCCAGTCAATCGAACTTCGATTTTATCCAGGTGACTCGTATTCATCTGTTTTTGGTTATCATTGATGTCTTTGAAAAGCTGAATTTCGTCTTCGCGGCTGAGATTGTAGGCGAGACAGAAAGAGATCAGTTCCCCTATCCGAGAATACCCGCTCTGCTTGCCATCGCCGTAGTGGAGTCGGTGGTTGCCGTCAATTCGAGAAATCGCAATAGATCCCGTTGCCGCTGCCGCCATCACGTCAATTTCGAGGATTCCCAGATTGGGCATCTCGGGTGAGGCTGGATAGAACGTGACGACAGTCTTTTTTCGAGCGCAAAGAAAAACCTCCGGCCAGAATCCTAGCTCCCTAGTTTTCACATATTCGTATGCGCCGCGCGCGTGCGCCGAATTGAGATCTCGTTGTGTACCTTTTGGATTTCTTAATTGGTCGTAGACGTCGGCTCTAGAAATATCTGCAAGATCGGCCAACCTTGCGAATCCTCGATAGACTTTAACGCCAAGCACTCTTGCCCTGACGACCTGCAGTCTAAGTTTTTGAGATTTACCCTTTGCCATTTGACCTCATCATTTCGCGGCAATCTTCATCGCACTTTTATTTCCGGTCGTCCGGTCGATTTTTGCCCGAATGCTCTCCAGGAGGACACAAACCGTGACCACCAAACACTGGTGTTGTTCGATCGGATGCTCGGTCGCACTCTGGAAGTATGTCTTCTTCGTGAGGGTGTAGGAATCCCGCGTTTCGATTTTGACCCGCAGTTCCGACAGGTGCTCGCGAGCCGGCGAGGCCGATGCGTTGAACGAGATCGAATGGGCACACAAATTCCGTAGATGCCGAAGGCGCTCCAAAGCTAGATAGAGCGTTTCATCGATCAGCCCGAGCCGACGAGACATTTTGATGCGGGCGCTAAATGTCGACAATGGCGCATCGCCGTCGAGAAGTTCATCCGGACTTTTGGAATTTGCGATTTGTGGGAAAAGATACGCACGCAGTATGTCCAACAGGAGACTATCAACCTTTGCCGCAGCGACGATGAATAATGGCCTTACGGCTCTCTCAGCCAGCAAGTCCTCAACGAACGCATCGAATGACTCGTAACCCAATGGAAGTGTCCATTTGATGCAGGATTCACCAATAGGCTGAGTGTGGCATTGTTCGTGGGGAATGGGCAAGCCACCAGGACCAAAACAGCCTGCTGTTCGCCGCATCGGGAAAGTGCGTTGCGAACCGGGCGATTGTAGGAATTTTGCTGCGGTCTGCTCAGGGCACACCGCCTACCGAACATCAGTGGTACTAGAACGCCACATGTCCGATAACGGCGTTAATCAGGAATTTAAACCGTCGAACCTCGTGCGGTTAAAGGCTAACGCGCGGAACAGTTTCTGTTGGATTGCAGTTAGCCGCCGCACTACTGGACCGTGAGCGTGACAGTCGTTGAGTGCGTTAGGCTTCCTGACGTGGCCGTCACGGAGAGTGTGTACGTGCCGACGGGTGTGCCGTTGACCGGCGGAGGCGTATTGGATCCGGAACCTCCGCAGCTCGCCGCAGACACGATCATGAATATCACTGCCGCAAGCGATGCGAATACGGAGCCGCGAGCCGTCGTAGATCGACTCCACATTCGGGTCTGCAACAGCACTGCGAACGCAGCGGCGCCGAGTAGCGATTCCCAGAGGGCCAGCGGTATTTCGGTCAATGGTTGAGAGGCAGGCCCGCCCGGCGCCACGTTAGACAGTCCCGATCGCGCTGTCGTATCTACGGTGAGCGTGAAATTTGGTTGGCCGGTGGGAAGCGCGAAGAGGGGTCCGGGCGTGGAACAATTGGACTGTGCGGGCGCGCCGGAGCACGTAAACGTGATCGTGCCGATAAATCCGTTTAGCGAATTCACTTGAATTGGAATGTTCGCCATCTGTCCTGCTGTGACGGTCGTCGGATTACCTGTTCCGGCGATCGAGAAGTCCGGTGCCGGCGCCGAGGCAGCCGGCTGCAACAGCACCGATACGAAATTATTCGGCTGACTGGCCGTCACGAAATCCAGCTTGCCGTCATTGTTGAAATCGCCGAATGTGAAAGCGAACGCCGTGTCTGCCACCAGCGCGGAGAAATCCGTCTGCGTGAACGTTCCGTCGCCCTTTCCGATCAGGGTGAGGACGTAATTTGGCGGGGCCTGCAGTTGGGTGACATTCTGAATTACCAAACCTAAATCGAGCTTCCCATCACCATTGAAATCCGCGACCACCATACCGAAGGTGTGGGTCACTCCGCCTGACATTCCGCAACACTTACTGATGGGAGTGAACGTTCCGTCTCCGTTGCCAAGCAGAATGGTAACGGTGCTGTCGCCGCTGTCAGAAACAGCCAAATCCAACTTCCCGTCGCCGTTGAAGTCCCCCGCGGCGAGTGCGAATGTCTGGGTCACGACCAGCGCCGGGCCCTGCGCTACTGCGAACGTTCCGTCGCCATTACCCAACAGAATCGTGATCATGCCATCCGAAGTATTGCCGACCGCCAAATCCAGCTTCCCATCGCCGTTAAAATCTCCCACGGCCAGGGCGGTGGGACCGGGAGCTGTGGCTGGGGCAGTCGGCGCCGCTGAAAACGTTCCGCCTTCGTTTCCCAAAAGAATCGTGATGGTATTGTCCGCGGAATTCGTCACCGCGAGGTCAAGCCTTCCGTCGCCGTTGAAATCTCCTGCAACCAATGCGTAGGGATTGGCGCCCACAGTGATCGGAGAACCGGACGCGGCTGTGAACGTCCCGTCGCCGTTACCCAGCAGAATGCTGACGTTGTTGCCGTTGAAATTCGACGTCGCCACGTCGAGTTTGCCGTCGCCGTTAAAATCTGCGACCACAATTCCGCCGGGATTCGATCCCAGCGGCGGCATTGAGGACACCGTTGTGAACGTCCCATCGCCATTGCCCAGCATGGTGGTCAAGAAAGACGCATGATTCCCGCCCACAAGTCCGTTTGTGCCCATGGCCAAATCCAGTTTTCCATCGCCATTAAAGTCGCCCGCTGCGACCGAAACGGGAAAATTCGGCGTGACAGGGTTGCCCCCCAGGAATATTGGAGAATTAGTGGCATTAGCGTATGAAACGGAATTGTTGGGCGCCGCGACAGGCAAGAGAACGATATTCGAAGTTTCTTTTGTCGCGGGATTACTCACCGTCACTGCAACTGTGCCGGCGCTTGCGATGTTCGCACTGGGCACGACCGCCGTAACCTGCGACCTCGAAACGAATGTCGTGGTCAGCGGGGTGCCGTTCCAGTCGACTGTGGCACCTGAAACGAAGCTCGTACCGTGAACGGTGAGAGTGAACTGCGCCCCTCCCGGTGCAACGGCCGCAGGAGAGAGTGGTTGCTCCACAAAAGGCACCGGATTCTGCGCTCTGACGACGGTGAACCCGCCTACCAAACACAACAGAACGAGCGCGATGGCGAGTCTGCCTGCAGCGACAATAGCAGGGTTCCGGGCTTCGCAACCTGCAGCGTCTTTCATTTTGATCGGCATAAAACCAAAGATACATTTGTTTTAACTGCTGAGCAATTGGAAAGAAAGTAAGCAATTCGTATCTTTTAGCCCAGCATAGCGTTGTTCAGACCGAAGTTCGCTGGCGGTTTGTTCCACCTGACCTCACGTCGCCACGTGCCTTGCGGTGCAGGAGCGTCGATTCGCGGACTCATGCTCAAAATCCACAACAAGAAGTAGCTGACATAAATCATCATTCGCAGGATAGCTCCGACGCAAACTGTGAGCAACCAGACTCAACTCCTGATTAGTCGCGTTACCGGACAAGTGCGGCTTACCCCTGAGGGCGAGCGTCGAGGGCTGATCGAACTCTGAGATTGGTGCGTCCGGTTGTCACCCGTGCCGCCGAAAAAAACACAGAAACCGGGTCATCGGCCGAATCTGCCCCTTTTTGCCCCCGCGTGTTTTTGCTAAGTGCCTACCGGCCAGAAGGATGGATGGTAGGGGCGGTGGGGATCGAACCCACGACCTTCGGCTTAAAAGGCCGCTGCTCTACCACTGAGCTACGCCCCTAAATTATTACTGGACTGGCAGATGGCGGCAATCACTTCTAGGTTCGCGCCTTTTCGTTGAAGACGACTCGCAGCGGTGGGCCGCAAATCGTGCCATCGGAACCTTTGAATCTTAGCATCCTTCAGCGCGCGATCAAACCAACTCCTTGAAACTCGAAGCGGCTTGCTCACAATTTCGCCTGGCCCAGCCGCGATTGCAATTGCTTGCGGTACCGCCGGCTCAACCGGAGCGTCGTTCCGTTTTCCAGCTGCACATCGCGTTCGCCATCTTCGTTGAGCACCAGAGTTCGGACTCGATTCAGGTTCACGATGGTGGAACGGTGAATGCGGCAAAAAATGGCCTGATCCAAATCTCGGTCGAGATCGGACATGCTGCGGCGCAGCAGATGAGTGGTCGACCCCACATGCAGGCACGCGTAGTAATCCGCCGCCTCAATCCAGTCGATGTCCGAGATTCTCAAAAACAAAATTTGTCCCGCGGTCTTGACCACCAAACGTTCCTGTTTTTCTGCCGCGTCCTGCGCCAGCCGGATTCTTTCTTTGGCCCGTTCGAGCGTGCGTTCGAACCGCGCGTTGTCGAAAGGCTTCAACAAATAATCAAGCGCTCCCGCCTCGAAAGCGCGCAACGCATATTGATCGTAAGCCGTCACAAATACCAGGACCGCGGGCGGGGCGTTGCCCAGTTGTTCGAGCACATCAAAACCGTCGCATTCCGGCATTTGCACGTCCAGGAAAACCAGCGCAGGTTTCTTGTCGCGTATCTCCGCCAGCGCCTCCCTGCCGGAAGTGCATTCCCCCACAATTTCAATCGTCGGATCCCGCCGCAAAAGCACCGAGAGATTCGCCCGAGCCAGCGGCTCGTCATCCACTACCAGCACGCGTACCGTTGACTCTCGATCCATCCCGCTCACAATCCGGCGCTGAAAGGAATTGATACGGATACCCCCACGCCGCTGGGCTCCTGATTCTGCATACTCATAACGAAAGTATTTCCATACAGCGTGCGCAGGCGCGTCCGCGTATTGGCGATGCCTATTCCCGATGGATTCCGGTCGCTGTCCGGAGGCAGCCGCGGACCATCGTTGTAAACACTCAGCGTCAGCACCCCATTCGACCGGGCCGCGCTCACCCGAATCAAGCCGCCTTGCGCGCGCTTCGCGATGCCATGTTTGATCGCGTTTTCCACGATGGGCTGCAGTACGAAAGTGGGAACGCTAGCCATGAACAGTTCTTCGGGAACGATGATTTGCAATTGCAGACGCTCCGCAAAACGCACTTTCTG